>Ga0307479_10000182_pt1 | contig 58454 bp, 39 predicted proteins | sample atmos_gasesECM4C_FD_203743 | JGI IMG/M metagenome (GOLD analysis project Ga0307479, IMG submission 203743) | Hardwood forest soil microbial communities from Morgan-Monroe State Forest, Indiana, United States - atmos_gasesECM4C_515 | ecosystem: Environmental > Terrestrial > Soil > Temperate...
TCGGGCATTCTTGTGGATGTCCATTCGACCTTTTCCTCGGAAGAGATTGCTTCAGCACAATCAGCTTCTCTGGTTCCGGTCGAATGGACAACGTGTTGAAAGATCACAGCTGGCCCACCCCGTCGCGGTTTTCAACGGATGGGGATTTGCGCAGCAGAGGAAATCACATTTAGTTACGAAATCCGAAAAAAGCCTTGCAGTTTTGACAATACCGGGCGAAGAGTTCCGAGGATTTCCCAATATTTACGGACGCAGATTAATTCTCTCTATACATATCTGTAATTTCTGTATATACTGAATTTTTAGAAGAAGCTGCCGAACCTCGCAAGGTGGAGGGGAGAAATGATTGCCGCAAAGGTCAGGGAAGAAGCCATCGCTCGCCCAGCCATCGCTGTCCACTATGTTCCGCGGCAGATCAGTCTGGAGCAGTACTATAGCGAGGCTGGCCCAGATTATGCAGCCTGGAGCCGCGAATTCAATATGCACTTCGGCTACTACCGCGCCGGTGCGAATCCACTGAATCGCGAAGCCATGCTGGAGCAGATGAATACAGAGGTGCTCATGCGGCTAAAGCTGGATGGCATCGCTGCGCCGCAACTGCTCGACCTGGGCTGCGGACTTGGCGCCACACTGCGCAGCTTTGCGCGCCGTCTACCCAACGCGAAACTGTTAGGAGTTACGCGGGTTCCATGGCAGGTGGAGCACGCACGTGCCCTTAACGAGGCGGCCGATTGCGGTGAGCGCGTTTGCGTTATCGAGGGCGACTACGAAGACACCAGCCTTCTGCCCCGATCGAGCTACGACGGCGTGTATGCACTGGAGAGCAGTTGCCATGCACACGGCGCGGATAAGGGCGTACTGCTGAAGGAAGCACACCGCTTGCTGCGACCCGGTGGACACTTCGTCGTCGCTGACGGATTTCTTGCGAGCGGGCGCTTCGTCAGTGGGCTGCAGCAACGCATCTACCGCAAGCTGTGCGAGTGCTGGGTCATCGAAGAGTTGGCGCAGCTTCACCTGTTCACGGCACAGTTGGAGCAGCTTGGCTTCAGGGGAATCACCGTGGAGCATCTGCAGATGCGTGTGGCGCCTTCGGTCATGCACATCCCTTGGGTGACTCTGAAATTTCTGGTGACAGATGTTATGTTCGGCGAGCGGGCGATGACTCGCGCACGCTGGAACAACGTGCTGGCGCCCGTGTTGCTGCCACTAGTCAGCGCACCACTCGGGCCCATGACCTATTGCATGATCACGGCGACGAAAATTTAGTCCTTACAAAATCGACGGATGTTCTAATCTGCTGCATTGCACTGGAATTGAATACACCCTTGCTAGCTACCGATCGTCGTCGGCAGCGAACTCTCAATGACATATTCGGCGAACCGAAGGACTTCGTTTTTCGACGAAAACGGAAATCGGCCCGTGATGGCCAACTTCGCAATTCCATGAACGATCGACCAGGCGAGCAGGGCTAATTCTTTTGTGTCGCCAGCAGGTAGTACTCCTTCCTGCTGACAGGCAGCGACAAAGTTCATGAGGGTTCGAAAAGACTGTTCCGCGGCCTCGGCCGCTTCGGGGTACTTGATCTTCATTTTCGATGGGTTGAAACAGAGCTTCTCAGAGGGCTTGGAGGCGGGAGCGTCGAACATGACGGTGAAATGTTCGGGCCGGCGCAAAGCAAATTTCACGTAGGCCAGGCCGGCGCGCTTGAGGCGCGCAAGGGCACCCGACTCCTGCTCACCCGCATCTAGCATTGCCCGCGTTAGTTCCCCATATCCTTGCGTCGATACAGCGGCCATCAGTTCGTCACGATCCCGAAAGTGGCGGTAAGGTGCGTTGTGGGACACTCCCGCCCGCCGGGCCACTTCGCGCAATGTAAAGGCTGTGGGTCCAACTTCGGAAATTAGCCGTAGCGCCGCATTCAGCAAGGCTTCCCGCAAATTCCCATGATGATAAGGCTTCGATTGTCTCATTCGGTCCTCATTGTACCGCTATGGTGTTGACAGTGGCCACATTAATTACCGCGACAGAAAATTCACTTTAATGTTGACATGAGCAACATTGATTTGATAACAATGTTGTCAAGCGCAACATTATGAAAGCTTGAGAGGCCTTATGACGAGGACGACGTTAGTTCTAGTGTTTGCAATACTAGCCTTAACCGTGACTTACGCGCAGAATGATCCCGAGCCGCAAGTCGATAGCACCTCGCAATCGGCCAGCACAGCTTCTGCCGCACGTGCGAATGATCCGAGCCTGCGAGATAGCGGAGCGAGTTCATCCCCAATAGCCGCAGCCGCGTCGGATCAGAATCACTCCGAACCTTTAGAAGTCGGCGCCAAGTTTCGCTATTACCTTGGCGAGACTTATCTAAACCCCAGCTTTTTTAGTGCTCCGGCATTTCGCGCAGGCATTCGGATGGCGAATCCCCCCGGTCATTTCCCCACTGCTTATCCGGCGGAATGGAGGCGGGGTGCTGAAGGCTTTGGCAGGAACTACGGTGATGCGTTGGCGCAGCGAGTCAGTTTTCAGACAGCACGCTTTGCCACCGGGGCCTTCATTCGCGAAGATCCCCGATATGCTCCATCCGCGAGTCACAACGTATTCGTGCGAAGTTTGCACGCGTTCGGTTACACATTTATAGATCGGTCCGACTCTGGCCATCGTATGCCGGCGTTCTCGAATTTTGTCGGAGCCGCCGCCGCGGGATTTGTAGGAAACACCTATCTGCCGCCCGGCTTTGCCAACGTGACTCACGCGGGACAGCGGGCAACTCTACAGTTTGGGTTTTTTAGTGCGGGCAATCTCTATCGCGAGTTTGCCCCCCAGATGCCAAAGCCGGTGCGCATTTTCTTCGAACTGATCGGACGGTAACTTATGGAACAGGGCAAAAAGAGTCCAACTGAAAAATCGATGATGAACCGTCGGAGCGCCCTAGCGGTTGTCGGAGGAGCCGTAGCTGGCTCGTTATTGACCAGCATCGTTGAAAAAGCGCAGCCGCAGTCCCCCCTGGGAGTGCCGCACAGGAAAAGGTTCGAAGGGAAAGTGGTCATCATTACCGGAGCGACTTCAGGAATTGGTCGCGCCGCGGCAGTGGCCTTCGCCGCAGAAGGCGGGAAAGTGGCTTTTTGCGGCCGGCGCGAGAACCTTGGACATCAGGTCGAAGCAGAAATCAAAGCCCAGGGTGGCGAGGCAACCTATATTCGCGCGGATGTACGGGATGAAACCAGTGTGAAGGCATTTGTGGATCAGGCCGTGCGCATATATGGAAGACTCGATGTGGCCTTCAATAACGCCGGAATCACTCTTGAAAAGCCGCTCCATGAATACAGTTCCGCAGAATGGGACAACGTTCTAAGCACCAACCTTCGGGGAGTCTTCCTCGTCATGAAACACGAGATTCCTTACATGCTAGCGAACGGCGGCGGGAGCATCGTGGTCACATCGTCTTCCAATGCGATTGCGACAACGGAAAAAAGATCCGCTTACACCGCCAGCAAGCGGGGACTGGTTGGCCTGGTACAGTCTGCCGCGCTGGATTATGTGGAGAAAAGAATTCGCATTAATGCGCTGATCCCTGGGACGACTGACACAGAACTGGTGCGGCGCGTGGCACACATGGAAAATGTGCCCGACGCATTATGGAGAGAGGCGGCAAGCTTATGGGCGAGTTCGCATATTCCCATGAAGCGAATGGCCACTGCTGAGGAGATCGCCGCATTCGCCCTCGCCCTTGCTTCGGACGATTTTCCTTACATGACCGGCGCTCAGATGGTTATCGATGGAGGAAAGACTGCTCAGGCCGGCTAAGCGGGCCAATACACGATCGTGAGACGGGAGTCAAACATGAAACCAAGACAAGCACCACCTCGGTTCGGATCAATGGTAGTAATCCTAGTTGTTCTGCTGCTTGGGGCTTCCACGCGACTCATGTTCGCAGTCGGGCACTGCGACGCTCACGATTCGGGTTACTGGTGTTCACAACAACAAGGGACGAATTGCTCTCGCTCTTTTTCAGAGCGAAGCCGGGTTTCCGGGCGACAGTTCCAAGGCGATGCGCTTGCAGCAGGCCGAGATCGATGCTCAAACACGGAGCGCACAATTCACTCTGCAAGGAATTCCTTACGGTGTGTATGCAGTGTCTGTCTTCCATGATGAAAACATGAATGGGAAGCTGGACAAGAATTTTGTCGGCGCGCCTAAGGAGGGTTATGGTGCTTCCAACAACCCAAGAAAGAGAATGGGGCCCGCCACCATTTAGTGAGGCCAGTTTTTCGTTGAACCAACCAGAGCAATCGATTGAGATCAAGTTAATTTACTGACATTCCTACTGCGCGGGAAAACGCAACTTCATCACATCTCACATCAGTCGCACAGGATGAAGCGATCTTTGCAATCTCTGAGCGACGCCTCATAAGTCCAATACGCTCAAGCTGCTTGTCTAGCTACATTTTGAGTACGTCCTCATGGATGGAGCTGAGTTAAGGATAGGGATGCTTCGACTCCGAAGCGTCTCTACCTGCTGCAATGGTGCATGCCCGGCGTGATTTTCTAGGCGTTAGCACGTTGACTAAAAGCGCGACAGGCCTGTTGGTATATCGTGTCTTCAGATTGGCTTCGCTGAAAGCCATGCCGCCGCAGTCAAACACGCTGTAATTACGAGTGAAAAAACGATCGGGAGGATAAAGAGGAATCTCCAGCTCACAACCGTGATAGCGGCAAAACAAAGGGCGAACGCCCACGCAACGCCGCGCATGAGCGCCAAAGTCCCTGCCGGAAGGCCACCTAGCTGCCAGGCTAGTATCCCCGCGAATAGATAAAACACTCCGACCGAGAATCCAGCCGCGACAAAGAGGTCCCAATATGTCCGGCTGGACCCCTGCACGTCAAAGTGAATGGAGCGCATTGAGCCAAGAAGCGCGTCAACGCCCCATGTGGGATCGGACTGGCGAAACCCAAGAGTGTGTGCAACAGCAAAAAACAGCAGAAGAACAGCTGCGATTCGATAAAACAGAGAAGCCTTCATGTCTCGCCTCCAAAGATAACGGCGGGAGTGTACCACTGTGCCTAGGTGCAGTCGCCGCCGATTGTCACGCAATCAATCCCGACAGACGGCCCCCCAAAAAAAGCCGCCAGGCACCGATGAGTTTCGGCAGCCACGCCGGTTCTACATACGAGAGGCAAAGCCGTTCGGGCAGATGACCCGATAGGGAAAAAGACTGAAGTAGAGATTCCACCTTTGAGATCAAGGAGATCAGACATGATGCTGAAGAACAAAGTTGCAGTAATTTACGGAGCCGGAGGTGCGATTGGCGGCGCTGTCGCACATGCCTTTGCACGCGAGGGAGCCAAGGTTTTTCTCACCGGGCGCAAACGGGGACCCGTCGAAGTGGCCGCCAAGGATATCGTTGCCGCCGGCGGCTCCGCCGAGGCGGCGGAGGTCGACGCTCTCGACGAGCTGGCTGTGGATAAGCATCTACAGTCTGTGATTGATAAGGCGGGCCACGTCGATATCTCGTTCAATGCCATCGGAATTGCGGATAAGGACGTTGTGGGTGTGCCTCTGGTCGAGCTGGATATCAAGCAGTTCTCCTTGCCGATCACGTCCTACGCGACGTCGTACTTCCTGACCGCGCGCCTGGCGGCCCGGCGGATGGTCGCGAATAAATCGGGGGTGATCATGACCGTTACAGCACTTCCTGCGCGGACGGGCACCCGGTTGAACGGAGGCTACGGTTCGGCGATGGCCGCCAGGGAGGCACTCACTCGAGATCTATCCGCCGAGCTTGCACCTCAGGGCATTCGCGTGGTCGGTCTCCGACCACATGGCATCCCGGAAACAAGCACGATGAGGGAAGTCTACGACCTCAAGGCTAAAGCAACGGGCATGAGCTGGGAACAGTTCCAAGGATACCTCGCAGGCTCGACCCATCCGGGACGAGTCATGACGCTCGCGGAGATGGCAAACGTGGCGGCCTTCGTGGCTTCCGATAATGCGAGCGGGATGACGGGAACTACCGTCAATTTGACCATGGGCAGCCTGGACGACTAGCGTCTTCTAGATAACTCAATTACAGGAAAGTTGAGGTCACAACCTGATGGCACCAGAGATAATATCGATGGTAATGACTGCGGAACCATCTCATCAGGAGCAATCCTCGGAGCGAGCTAACCAGGCGTTTGAACAGCTCGCCGAACCGTTCCGCCGCGAAATCAAATTGCATTGTTATCGCATGCTTGGCTCCCTGCACGAAGCCGAGGATCTCGTGCAAGAAACCTATTTGCGCGCCTGGCGCAGCTTCGACAGCTTCGAGGGAGGATCGTTTCGCGCATGGCTTTACCGGATCGCCACCAACGCATGCTTGAATGCGATCGCCAGCCGCAAGAGTATACAGCGCTGGCTGCCAGACCAGCAGGGACCAGCCGCCGTGCAGACGACAGTGGGAGCTCCGGCAACGGACGTAGCGTGGCTTGAACCTTACCCGGACTCAAACCTCGAAGGGATCGCTGACGACGCACCGAACCCGGAGGCGCGCTATACGTCTCGCGAGGCCGTGCAACTGGCTTTTGTTGCCACCATTCAGCAGTTGCCGCCGCGCCAACGCGCTGCGCTCTTGTTGTGCGATGTGGTTGGTTGGACTGCTACTGAAGCGCAACGTTGCTCGGCGGCTCGACTGCTTCGATCAACAGCGCCTTGCAGCGGGCACGCGCTACGCTTGCCAAACATTCTCCGCACGAACGACCACCTGCGGCGCCTCTGCCAAATCCTGCGCAGCAGCAACTCCTCGGCCGCTATCTCCGGGCTTGGGAAGGACACGATTTGGACGGCTTCGTAGCCCTCCTCAAAGAGGACGCGACCTACACTATGCCGCCATGGCGAGAATGGTATGCGGGGCGCGAGGCCATCCGGTCGTTCTTTGCGACCGCTTGGAAGCGTTGGAGCGGCTTTCGTATGATACCGACGGCAGCCAACGGGCAGCCTGCTTTTGCCTTCTATGCATACCGCATCGGTGCAGCTCCGACACCAGCTGCACAATCCATCCATGTGCTCGCGCTTGAGCATGGCCTGATTTCCAGGCTGACCCTGTTTGTGCAGCATGCCGAGCCGCACTTTTTTCGCGCCTTCGGACTTCCGCTCATCCTCCCGGACGATGCGGGCGCCGGAAGGCCTGGAGTCAACCTGAGAGCAGAACCTTTTTCGTAAATGCAAAGACCCCCGGCTTACAACCGAGGGTCGTCTAGTAGAACCCCAGTGACGTCCGAAACAATTTCCGCTAAAAGCCGACAATGCTGGAGAGCTGATTCTTGACGTTCATCACAACGCACACTACTTGTCCAGTGCCTAACGGCGGGCACGCCGGCACGCCCATCCAGGGTCCGCCGAGTTTGCTCCAGCCCGACCAGAAGCTATTTACAGACGCTGCGTCTATCGCTGCTTCTGTTCATACTAAGCAGGCTGGGAATTGATCTGCTCGGTAAGGGTCCGCCAAAGAGGAATCCGGCGCCCCCACGGACCTTGAGTTCGTTCGTGCTCATCTGCTCATCGAGCGTCTCCATCATGTGGTGCTCAAGTGCGTCGGCGAGCGCTTCAGGGCATAGCGTTGATAGCGGCTGCCGCTCCCAGGGTCGCTAGAAAGGCTCGACGATCGAATTGCATACGCTGCCTCCTCTGACTGTCCGAGATTTCACTGTCTTGCCCTTCGCGACGATTGAACTCCGGGGCGCATACTGCTGCGCGAAACTAGAGTGGGGTGTCCGGAAAAATGAGTGTCCGCCACATGTGCGCGACGGGGCTATTGTCGTACCCGAGCCCTTCCTTCGGTTGTTTGAAGTGACGACCGATGATGTCGATGAACGGATCGATCGAGACCTTCATTGCCGGATCGAAAGCGTAGAGGTCGTGCACGGTGATCATGCGCGCGTCCATGTATGACTTGTGGTTGCGGGCATACTCGTAGGCTTGCTTGACGTAGGGGGGCGGCACATAGTCCTTGCCGAAGATCTGGTTGTACTGCTCTGGGTACTCATAGCCGACGGAAGGATCCGGGTAGAAACGCAGGGCCTGGTGATAGCGGATGCCCCAACTGATCTTCTCGGAGACGTAGGGCTCCATCATCTGCGCACCCCACCACCCGTGATCAACCTTGATCAGGTTGAGCACAACATCATGAAGAAGGCAGGCGAGGATCAATTCCTCTTTCTCGCCCTTTTTCATCGCATCAGTCGCGCTCTGCAAGACATGCTTCGCTGTCGCTGGTGCGAACCGGTACTTAAAGAAATCGACCAATGTCGGTTTCTCCGGCATCTGCTCCAGCTTCTTCAGCTCCGTCGGGGCTTTACCGCTCGGCAAGGGCCCGCCGAACAATAGTCCCGTGCCGAGCCGAACCTTTAGTTCGTTCGCGGTCGTTTCCGTGTCGAGGCTTTCTATCATGTGGTGTTCAAGTGCGTCGGCGAGCGCGTCGGAAGGCATGGCGTTGATAGCTGCTGCCGTTCCTAGGGTCGCAAGGAAGGCTCGACGATCGAATTGCATACGCTGCATCCTCCTGCTGTGCTGCCGGGGGGAACTTCTTAACCCGACGCTGCTTCTGGAACTAGAATCGCTCGCGTTTCTCAAGGTTCGCTTCGACGTCTTTCTTCTCTCGCCATACAGGGTGCAGCGCCTTCTGCACCATCAGCGGCAGTTGATCGTCGAGGTGCGGTGAGCGCCCGGCTGGCTGGCGTTTCCGTATCCGAGGGTACAACACACTCGTTGTAGTTCGGCAAACTCGATCGCGCAGACAATTGTCTCGCCCGCTGCCGCGTAGTTCTTGTTGCCGACCTGACGTGTATAGGAAATCGTACGAAACACCCCGCTCGCACCCGCGATCAGTGACTTGTCTGCGCGTCGAGGATCAACTTCACCAGATGACCGAATTGTGCTCGGATCTCGCCGACCGGCAAACCCCGATTCGCAGTTTCCGTAATGGTTTTGGCATCCTTGACCGGAGGATCGTTGTCCGTGCGATGCACGATGACCATGTCCAGGGTCGGAATAATGAAAATGAAATGAGCCCCGTTTCCCCGCGCGGAATAGATTCCAGGAAGCGAGACTTCCGGAAAATGCACGCCGCCGTAGTCCACCCACCACAGATACTCGTAGCCGCCCCTATCCACGCCATCGGTCTGCACCATCTCATTGGCGTGACTGCTTTTTTCGATCCAAGCCTCCGGCACGATCTGTTTGCCGTTCCAACGGCCGTGACGGAGATAGAGCAAGCCGAAACGCGCCATATCGCGCGCCGTAATCTCGAAGTGATAAGCGGGATGAATGGAAAGTGGACCGCCGAAATAGAAGACGTCGCCGGGCTGAAAGTCCTGCATGCCGATCGGCTTGGCGATACGTTGATAGAAAGCATCTCCGATCTTCAGCCCCGTCTTTTTCTCAAAGATCGTCCCCAGGACATTAAAGTCCCAGTTGTTGTAGTACCAATATGTGCCGGGTGCATGACTTCCGCGGGCCGGCCGTTCCTTCTTCATGGACTCGGTTTCAAAATCCACAACGTGGTACACGCCCGAGCGAGCGCGCAGCAGATCCACGACGCGTGCCTGCTTTTCTTCTTTCGTGAGCGGGTTAGGTGAGTCGTCAATGCCCAACTGCTCGAGTGTCTGGTTGATATCGATAACGCCTTCGGCGGAGTAGATTCCATATAAGGCGCTGAGCAGACTTTTTCGCACGGAATAGGAGTCGATCTTCTTGTCGAAGTCTCCCCACTGATCAACCACTTCGCCACCCTGGACGACCATCACCGCGGAAGTGTGAATCGAGTCCGCATTGGCATAGGCCTGCGCGGCAGCAAGTTTCTCCTTGGACCATCCGTGTTTTTCGGGCGAAGAAAGAGTCTGCCACGCGTTACCTGGAAACCTGTCTTGAGATTCAGTTCGAGCCGGTGCTGATTGCGCTGCCAAATTCGCAAAGGGGAAAAGCTGAACGCAAAACAAGTAGAAGACTAAAGTGGGAACTGGAGAACGCCGCAGTCTACGATTGCGGACACAATCCGAGCCCAGATTTGATAGATGCGCATCTGGATTGTTCATCGTCACGAGGTTACCCCAGGTCGCCCATTCCGAAAGTACCGAAACAAGCGAAGCATCGAGAGACTGCAAACGTGCCGTGATTCGTTTCATAGATCTACTCCAAGTTTGCTCTTGCTTCGTGTTCAAAATGCGTTTTGCAATGTTGAGCCATGTGTAGGAAGCCTCTTACGCTTTCGCATCTCTTGTGCTGAAGGCATCCATTGGCATAGCCACCCTCAACGGGACTGTGGCATGACTAGCGATGTTGCGACCACAGCACAAAAAAATCCAAGATTTAGTCGGCTCATCCTTAAAAACCTCCTTATATTTACTCTGGAAACCCGGGATATCAGCTGTCGGTTGAGTTTGCTGCTGTGCGAGCTTCGAGTATTATGTTCTCGGGCTCCCAAGACTGCCGCAGCCGTAATCGCGGCGGCTGTCAACACAAGCATGAGAGTGACTCTCCTCATCGGATTCCTTCCGTCGCAATTATCATTTCGTTACTTGGCGATTTGACGTTGTATCCTGTGCTTCCACGCAGGTGAAGCTTCTTGCATCGTCACTGCTGCCGCTGCCGTTCCAGCGGGCAATCCTCGGATATGGACAAACGGGGCGAGTGCGGTCGAGGGTGTCGTTAGTAAGATGAGCTGCGATGATGTAGTTGGGAGCCGAACCTTTCTCGACCCACTGCTCGAGCGCACTCAGCACATCGTGCTCTGGATCGATCGCGATTTGGGAGGAAACGATAGATCGGGGACCTCCAAAGAGACTTGGTCCTGGTCCGCCGAAGCAATGCCCCATTCCCGGTACCATGAACAAACGAAGGAATGATTCTGTCTTCTCCCGTCCGCCCATGCCCTTCTCAACGAGCTTGTAATAGTTGACTGCATCCATTGGAGGTCCCACGGGATCGTCCCATCCCGAGTACATGAGGATCTTGCCACCATGCTCTCGCGTGGTCCGATCCCGACTTTGCAGATCACTGGGTCTGCGCCGCCAAAATCATCTTCACGATTTCCCCCATTTTCGCGGTACCCAAAATTGTATGTTCCGCGGCTATCACGACGGTTTTGGCATCTTTTTGTGGGGGATCGTTATCGACGCGGCTGACGACCACTAAACGGCGCGATGGTATGACCATCACGATGTGCACACCCGCGCCGCTGGCGGCGTAGGTTCCTACCGGAAGTCCGTTGCCATAGAGATGTGCTCCCTTGTATTCGAGCCACCAGAGATTTTCATAACCGCCCGCATCGACATCGTGCCATCGGATCATTTCATCAGCATGGGTGTTCTTTTCCACCCACGCTTCCGGAACGATTTGCTTGTTCCCCCACCGCCCTTTACGTAAGTAAAGCAATCCGAAACGTGCGAGGTCGCGAGCCGTGATTTCAAAATGGTAAGCACGATGCCTCGAGATCGGACCATCCATGTAGTAAACGTCTTCCGGCTTGAAATCCTGCATACCGATAGGGATCGCGACCCGCCGATAAAATGCTTCGCCGAGAGAAAGCCCCGTTTTCTTTTCCAGGATCGTCCCTAGAACGTTGAAGTCCCAGTTGTTGTAGTACCAAAAAGTTCCAGGCGGATGGCTTCCCCGCTCGGGCCGTATTTTGATCATGTACTGACTTTCGAAATCGACAGGATGGTAGACACCGGACCGGGCTCGCAACAGGTCCACGATCTTAGCCTGCTTTTCTTCTTTGGTGAGTGAGGGCGGATTGTCGTCGATACCGAGATGGTCTAGAGTCTCGTTGATGTCAATCACGCCCTCCGAAGAATAAATTCCATAGAGTGCGCTAATCAGGCTTTTGCGGATCGAGTATGAACTGATCTTCCGATCGATGTCCCCCATTTCGTCAACCACGACTCCATCTTCCACCACCATGAGAGCCGATGAGCCGGACGCTCTGGCGAAGTCGAACGCCGCCTTCATTTTCTCGGTAGACCAGCCATGCTTGGCCGGGTTTTTCATGACTTTCCACTTGGACTTTGGTAGTTGCGCCGCTTGTGCGCAACAAATCAGAAGAGAGATGACAAAGATGATCAATCCTCTATTCCATTTAAGCATTGGTCCCCCGATTGCACCGAATCGCCCTCAGCTCCAGGTGATACGGGGGTGTAGACGAAACTGTTGTCGAGAGGCAATTGCGCTTACAGCCTCTGCAACGGGGTCTGGGCCGGATTCTGGTCGTATCACGGGCAATCCGGAAACTACATGACATTTCGACTACCAGTAGACACGAAGGCACCGGGGCTGATAGAGATCCGTGTGAGTAATCTTTGCGCTTGTATAGCTCCATTGTGGCTCGCTTCGCAGCGGAACCGTAAAAGTTCAGGGCACGTACTTCGTGCGTCTTGGCCACGTAGATCGTGGCAAACCCATTTCCTCCGATGGAGGACATGCGAGGATCAACTACGGTTACCGCGACCGCAGCTGCCACGACCGCGTCGAACGCGTTCCCTCCCTCCTGCAGGATGCGCATGCCCGCCATCGAGGCGAGCGGCTCAAGCGAAGTTACGACTGCCTGGCGCCCCGTAATGAGCGGCCGCTCGATCAACTGTGCACGACCCAAAGAAGCGCAAATGAGAATCCAGGTGAGAATGAACGAGAGACGTTGTAGAACTTTGGATCGGTACCGCCGATTGGAATTCATGACTGGTTCCTCTCATGTCGTCCTCGGAGCGCTAAGGCCCGACCACGCTGGTCAGTTTGTTGTTGATTCCCATGACCACGCACACAACCTGCCCGGTACCCAGAGGCGCGCAGGATGGTGTGCCGAGGCCAGTTCCGCCGATTTTGATCCAGCCCGACCAGATTCCGCTGTCAACGTTCGCGTAGAAGGCGTTGTCCTGAGCGCCGATCGCTCCGCAGACCAGCTCATCCGCAATCTGCGATGTACAACTGGCATTGTTGACCGTTTGGCCGCCCAGGCTGCTATAGCCGCTCCAGTCAGAGACGGTCCAAGCGTGTCCGTTGAAAAGGTCCACATAGATGCCTGAGTTATAGGCCTCGGCGAAGCAAGTAACCTGTCCACCCGAGTTCAGGGAGATGCAGTCGGGTTTGTCGGCGGCCTCGCCACCGAGGTTGAGGAAACCAGCCCACTTGCCGCTGCTGAAACGGTTCGCCATGGTGACGCTTCCGGTCGTGAAGACGGCGCAAATCACGCCGCTCGCATTATCGGTGGTACAGCTTGGAGCGGAGACGGCAGAAGTCGCAAGGTTAGCGAATTTGCTCCAGGAAGTTCCGTTATAAACGGACCAGGCCAGGCCGCCGCTGGAGTTTCGCGCAGCGCAGAGTACTTGCCCAGCCGTGAGTTCGGCGCAACTGGGCGCGGAATAGAGCGCCGCAGTAACGCTGGTTGGCGTGCTCCAGGTAGTGCCATTGAAGATCGTTGCTAGCAGGTTGCCCGTCGTAGCGGTCGCGGCGCAGATTACCTTGCCGCCGCCTTCGCTTGTACAGCTGGCATCGGAGCTGACGGTTCCCGTCAGATTTTTCCAGGTCCCCCAGGATGATCCGTTGAACTCGTTGACCATGAGCGCCGAAGTTCCATTTCGCACCGCACAGACGACGTGATCAGTCGAGACCGAAGCGCAAGACGGATTACCGATGCCGGTGGCGGTGCCGGTCGATATGAAGCTGCCCCAACTCGCCCACGCGGAAGGTGCCAATACAAGGGAAGCATGTAAGAACAGCAGACAGACGATGATTCGTTTCATTCGATCTCCTCCTAAAGCAGTTGTGGTTAAGACTTACTTTGTATTTGCAACCGGCTTTGCGAGTTGCAAGCGAGCCTCTGGTGTGTTGCGCTTATCCAGTTCTGTAGGTAAAACCGACCGTCGGCCCTCCGGCCGTTTCGGGCGCGGCGCGTTCATCTGCTTCGTCCTGTCGGCCAGTCGGACCTGCTCGTAGCCAGTGCGCTTGGCCATGATTCGATAGTCAAAGGCAATACTCGCCGTCCCGCCGCCGAGCTCGCGCACCACAAACGACCTGGGCGACTTCTGGGCGACATACAGTCCTTTGCAGTCTCCGTTTGGAGTGAGGAACACGTGGTAGTCCACCCCGGTGTTGACGGTTTCACCGAAGACCGGCTCAATATTCACCACGGCTTCGCCGTTCGAGAGCTGGCTGGAGCCCGCATCTTCAAACCAGTTCTCCGGGGATTCAACAGCCGCAAGTGCAACCTGTCGCGCTCCGCCATCAACCGGCACAGCTGCCGACATGGTGCCATTGCAAGTCAGGTGGCCACTCACGTCGATCGTGCAGTGGCCGCTGAAGTTTCCACCAAAGGTCTCCAGAACCGCGTCGCTGGCGGCGAGAGTTTCGTCGTTTTCAAAGAAGGCCGTGGGGCCGCCATCGCTGTTGTTAAGGCCGACGATGGCATTGCCATTGTCTGCCGAGGCGAACACTCCCGTGCCACCTGTCGCGCCACTATCTCCCCAAACACCGATGGGAATGGCGCCGCCGAGGACAGCACCTTTAGCACTGGCGGAAACGGCTTGGCCGTAGGTTCCGATGCCTTTACTACTCGCGCTGAAGCCCACCACCCCGTATGTTACGTGGGTTGATCCGGTCTCGTAACCGTAGGCAGCCGCGCTGCCGTTGCCGTCAACATCGTTTTGGGCGTAGCTTCCGGCCACGCGGCCATTGAAGTAGCCGCCATCATTTTGGCCAATGGCAGAGATGCCGGTGGCCGCGGCGCCCTGGATGTCGATACCGTCACCAACCACCGAGGCCATGACGATGCCGTTCCCGGTGCTAGCGATGTAGATACCGTTCGTGCCAGCCTCGGAAATATAAAGTCCGTTTCCGGTGTGGTTTGCCAGATTGAGCGCCGGGTTGCTGGTGCTGCTCACGCTCACCGTGTTGCTGTTGGTGAATGTGTTCGTCGCCCCTAGCTCCGCCACCACGGCAGGATTGACGCTCAAATTCAGCGCGCCGCTAGTGCCTCCGCCTTGAAGACCGCTGCCGCTGGCTGTAGTTACGCCAGTGATAGTTCCGCTTCCGGCCGCGGAGCACGCCCATGAAGTTCCGTTCCACTGCAAGACTTGTTTGGCGCTGCACGTTTTAGTCAGGCCGAGGGCAAGCGTGCCTTTAGTGCCTCCGCCGGTCAGCCCGCTGCCGGTTGCCGTCGTGACGCCGGTGAGGGTTCCCGTTCCAGGGAAAGTCTGCCCCGTAACGAAGTTAACTTTGCCGGTTTGGTCGATCTTGAATGTTGTGCCATTGACGGCCAGCGTGGAATCGGTTCCTTTGGGAAGCAGCGTCAAAGTGTCATGCACATCAGTCTTGCCATTGACGTCGAGCGTAGCGGCAGGAGCGGTAGTGCCAATGCCAACATTGTTGGCTTTCTGGAAGATCAACGAATCGATGATGTCGTTGGTGGCATCCCACATAGGAATGAAGTCGACCACGCCCTTGCCGGTGACGGCAGGATTGGCGCGAGCCGCAGTCTTCGCCGAAGCTGTGGCCGAGGATATGCTGGCATTCCCGTTGCTTCTGATTCCTGGTGTGCCGTTCGCGAGCACGAAGGCAGAGGGTGGCAATCCTCCGATGGTTTCAGCATCGCCCGCTTTTAAGGCGTAAGGCACGGCCACCAGCAGAACGCGCGGCTGTTCTTCTTGTCCAACAACTTGCACGCCCAGCCAGCGCGCCTCACCGGAGGCGAATAGGTCCTGAGGCAAGCCCTGACTGGTGGTCGAGCCCAGAACAACCGAATAATGACCAGTCTTGTCGGGCTGAACATTCTGCGTTTCCATCCACAGCGGCGCTCCGCCTTGCGAGTCCTTGTAGAGAAGGAAGCTCACGCCGGTGACACCGGTGAGCGGTTTAGCGTTCAGATCGATCAACGTGCCGCTGAAGCTGACCAAGGCAGGCACGGCGGCGCTATTGGCGGCAACTGGCGTTACGGGCAAAGATTGCTGCGCGAAAAGCGAATGACAGCACAACACGACCACACAGAACCAGGCGGCACGTTTCATGAACCTTCCTCCAAAATCTTCGTTGATGGCGGGTTTCGTCCTTTTCTCCGTGAACCGGTTCGCCGTCATTTCTGCACCTTCACGGGTCCAGTTATTTTGCTTTTTTGCTGTTGCTCTTTGCTTCTCTGCTCCTGGGCGTAGCGAATTCCCTCTTCCTTGGGCGCGCCGTAAATCTCGGGAAGGGTGTAATAACCACGTTCGAACTCGGGCTTGTCCTGCTCAACCACGTAGGGATGAGCTTTCATGTAGGCATCGTTACGGCGGGCAGTGACCTGCCAGGAGACCTTCATTCCTGACCTGCCGCCGGCGATGGTGAAACTGTTGTCCTTGATTTCTTCTGAAACATAGAGATTCGGCCCAGGCGCTCCAATAGCTGTGAGCTGATAGCGAAAGTCTTCGTTGATAGCGGCAAACCATGCGGGAAATTCGACCCGGCCTTCTCCCTTGTCGTCGAGGACGACGTTGCCGCTGTATTGGTTCAGCACCTCGGAGGATTCGATGGCCGCGTGTAGCAGATATTTGTTAGTGGGGTCGAGGGGATGGTCAATGCGAAAGTTCTTATTACCGATCACATACAAATTTCCGTCTACGTTAACATCGTTGCTGAACTCAGCTGAGCGAGAGTCGGAACCCTGATAGGGAATTGCACCCACGTTCAGAGCAGAAGGAAATGGGAAGTTTGAGCCCGACCCGACATAAACTGGCGCTCCGCTGGGATTCAACAAAAGAGGCTGTTGAGTTACGTTGTTTACGTACAGCGGTACGCCCCACGACTCGAGATCGACCGCCGCGCCCGTGTCGCGCAGTTGCAATCCCTTGTTGTAGTTACCGATCAGCAGCGCGTCATTGTTGGCATTGTCACCCTGATCCAGATTGAGTTCTACCTGCGGGAAGTTAGTTCCGATGCCAACGATGCCCCCGAATACCGCATTGCCGTTGACCCCAAGAGTTCCAGTGGTAGTCGTACCGGTTGTGGTGACGTTCCCGAACGCCGCGCCATTGACCCCAAGGCTCCCAGAGGTAATCGCACCGGTTGCGCTGATGTTCCCAAACGACGCGTTGCCACTGAACGCCGCCTTGCCGTTGAACAACGCGTTGCCGTTAACCACAAGACCAAAAGTGGTAACTGCACTGGTTGCGCTAATGTTTGTGGCGTTGAAGCTGCCCGTTGAGTCGCGCTTGACGATAGCGTTAGTCGTGTTGGTACTGGTGGGGGCTACGTTCCAATCCAAGCCCAAAGTGCCACTGCCGGTAACTGGCGAACCAGTCACCTTGAAATCAGATCCGGGAGCGCTCAGTGCCACGCTGGTCACCGTGCCACTTCCACCTGCGGTTTTGCAGGCCCAGGCTGAACCGTTCCAGGCAAGCGTCTGGCCGGAGCTGCAACTCGTAGTCAGGCTCAGATTCAGAGAGCCGCTGGCGCCTCCGCCCTGCAAACCACTGCCAGTGACGGTTGTCACTCCAGTGAGCGTACCCGTTCCAGCAGCAGAGCACCCCCACGAACTGCCATTCCATTGCAAGATTTGTTTCGCGCTACACGTTTTGGTCAAGCCGAGAGTGAGTGTGCCTTTCGTGCCTCCGCCACTCAGCCCGCTTCCGGCAGCGGTTGCGACTCCGGTGATGGTTCCGGTTCCAGGGAAAGTCTGCCCCGTAACGAAGTTAACTTTGCCTGTTTGGTCGATCTTGAATGTTGTGCCATTGATGGCCAGCGTGGAATCGGTTCCCTTGGGAAGCAGCGTCAAAGTGTCATGCACGTCAGTCTTGCCATTGACGTCGAGCGTGGCCGCAGGAGCGGTCGTGGCGATGCCAACGTTGCTGTTTTTCTGGAAGATCAACGAATCGATGATGTCGCTGGTGCTATCCCACATCGGAATAAAATCGACTACGCCTTTGCCGGTCACATTGGGATTTTTGGATGTGGGTGATGGATTCGTCGCTGATGATGCTGTCGCCTTTGTAGGCGTTCCCGATTCTTTCGGGCTGTTGGCTAACACAAACGCAGACGCCGGCAAGCCTCCGATGGTTTCGGCATCGCCCGCTTTTAAGGCGTAAGGCACGGCTACCAGCAAAACGCGCGGCTGTTCTTCTTGTCCCACAACCTGCACCGCCAGCCAGCGCGCTTCACCCGACGCGAAGACATCTTGCGGAAGTCCCTGGCTCGTGGTTGCGCCTAGAATCACAGAATAATGGCCGGTTTTGTCGGGATGGACATTCTGCGTCTCCATCCACAGCGGTGCACCGCCCTCCGAATCCTTGTAGAGAAGAAATGTCGTACCGGTCACGTCGGTCAGTGGTTTGCCGCTTGTATCGCTGAGCGTGCCGCTGAAATTGATCAGAGTGGGCACGGTGGATGTGACTGCTGGCGTCTGCGCCCCAACAAGAGTTGAAAACAACAACAGAACCACTCCTGCTCCTACAATTGAGCGCAGGTTTTTCCCGGTTCTTCTCGCTGATAACTTCATCGGTGAATCCTCCCCCAAACTTTCGTCAGTTTTCTTTGGCGTTATCAAAACCGGTCACGATCACTTCGCCACTCGTGCCCCGAGCTGCGACTTCAGATGGAAGATTCGTCAGTTGACGAACTACTGCGTCCCCCGCGATGCAAACGCGATTGAGGTACTGCTGGCCTTTGAAGCTGGTAAAAATCAACCTGGACCCTGCCTTACCGGCGACCCTCGACTCTTCGCCGGAAGCCGTAATAATAACTTTGTAGATATGCTGTTCGCTGGCCTTCATTACGAACACTCCCACATCACCCGCTTTTTTGGGCTTGCCCAAAAAGCGTTGCACCACGTAGGTGCCCGCTGGCAACGTTTGCTTTCCGACTATGAACGAAAATGGGATGGCCGCTTGAAAACTGGAAACCTGCGCCCTTGCGACAGGCATGATTAACGTGGCCATCAAGCTTCCCATCGCCGCCAGTCTCTTGATCTTCATTCAGCAATTCCGCTGTTCCTGCGTGACAACGACAATTTGAAGCAGCGGCAAGAGAAAGACAACGAAACTGTTCCCGAATCTCAGCTAACCAGCTAACCTATAGACTGAGAGCCAGTTACTCGGAGGCCTAACCTGCTGTGCTAAAATCCTTGCCAATTTCCTGTGAAACGGCTCGGGGCGTGCGACGGTGGAACAGCAAGGGGCAACCCGGCGAATTATCCGTTTTGGCGTTTATGAGGCCGACTTAGGAGAAGCCAGTCTCACCAAGGCTGGAATCCGGATTCGTCTGCAGGAGCAACCATTCCAAATTTTGGTTCTGTTGCTCGAGCGTCCCGGCCAGATCGTCACTCGGGAGGAAATCCGTCAGAAACTCTGGTCGGACGATACATTTGTTGAGTTCGACGACGCGTTGAATACCGCAGTTCGCAAGCTGCGCGCAGCGTTAAATGACTCAGCCGACAATCCCAGGTTTCTCGAAACCGTTCCACGTAAAGGCTATCGTTTTTTAGCTCCAATCTCTTTACCGCCTGAGTTGCAAGTGGAACTGAGCCCGGTGCAAAACAAAGTTCCGGACACGGTATCTGTCCCGCCTCCAGAGATTGCTCACTCGAATGCAAGCCGATCGTGGTGGTTTGGTTGGCCAAGATGGGCTTGGACCGGCATTGCAATGCTGGTCCTGGCAGCTCTGGCAGGGTTTTATCGATATCAGGCTCGCAGTAGGTTTCAGATCACATCAAAAGACACGATCGTCCTCGCAGATTTTGTAAATACCACCGGCGAAGCCGTGTTCGATGATGCGCTTCGACAAGGACTGGAGATCGGGCTGAAGCAGTCTCCGTTCGTGCAGGTGCTCTCCGACCGGAAAGTAGCGGCGATCCTGAGGCAAATGGGACACTCGCCGGATGCGCCTATGACCGGACACACTGCCCTCGATGTATGTCAGCGGACGGGCAGCAAGGCAACGGTACAAGGTTCGATCGCCAGCCTGGGCACTACGTATCTCATTGGGCTAGCGGCAATTCGCTGTGATAATGGTGAACCGGTCGCCAATGAACAAGTTGAAGCTAAGCGCAAGGAAGATGTAGTAGACGCTCTCGGTCGAGCTAGCACTCAATTACGCCAGCGTCTCGGAGAATCGCTTCCCTCAATCCAGAAATACAACGCTCCTCTCGAGCAGGCCACGACTCCTTCCCTGGAGGCGCTGAACGCCTACGGCATGGCTCTTTCCACTTGGGACAAGAAAGGCGACGAGGCTTCGCTGCCATTCTTCAAGAAAGCGATCGAACTCGATCCCAACTTTGCCATGGCTTACGGCGCCCTGGCGACCATTTACCATAATCTCGGTGAATCCGCCTTGGCGAAGGAAAATACCGCCAAGGCCTACCAACTCCGGGATCGAGTGACGGAGTCCGAGAAGGCAACGATTGAATCGCGGTATTTCATGTACGTGACGGGAGAACTGGAGAAGGCTGCGGATGCATATGCAGCCTCGGTTCACAACTACCCGCAGTCAGCTACACCCTTAAATCAACTGGGATCAATCAATGGCCAACTAGGCCGCTACGAGCAGGCACTCGAAAACCTGCGCGCGGCCCTGGCCTTGGATCCAACCCGAGCAACTACCTATGCGAACCTCGCTGGCGATCTACTGTTGCTGAACCGATTAGAAGATGCTGATGTGGTGCTTGCAGAAGCCGACAAAAGAAAGCTTCAGACCGACTTTCTCCTTCAAGTCCGCTATTGGAGAGCGTTTCTTCACAATGATGACGCAGCGATGCAACAGATACTAGTGCAATCCTCCGACATTCCGGGTGCGCAGGCGCTTATACTCACCCAGCAGGCCAATACCGAGGCTTACCACGGTCATTTCGAAAAAGCGGATGAGCTCTCCGTCGTGGCTGCAAACCTAATGCAACACGACGGAGATAAAGAATCGGCCGCAAACTGCCTCGCTGAAGCGGCCGTTCGGGAAGCTAATGTTGGACATTCTGCGCATGCTCGCTCCCTCATTGCACAAGCACAGGAATTGTCGCGCGGGGAGGATGTAGTAACACTCACAGCGGTTGTGGCCGCCCAAGTTGGGGACCTTCAACAGGCAGATGCGTTGAGTCGGGAACTGGACCGCGAATCGCCAAGTGCGACTTTCGTCCAGCGATACTGGCTACCTGTCATCCGCGCCCAGGTGCATCTTGACCAGCGGCAATGGTTAAAAGCGGTGTCCGATCTGGATTCCGCCATGCAATTAGAGTTCGCTGGGCCTCCGCCGCTCTCGGTCGCACCCATTTATCCAGCATACGTCCGGGGTTATGCTTATCTTTCGGCTGGCGATGGTGCCAAAGCGGCGGCGGAATTCCAGAAGCTGATTGATCATTCCGGCATGGTGCTGAATTTTCCCCTGGCGCCACTGGCACGCTTGGGGCGTGCCCGCGCTTATGCTCGTAGCGGCGATGCGGTTAAAGCTCGGGCTGCCTATCTCGATTTCCTCCAACTCTGGCATGATGCCGATCCCGATTTACCTATTCTTAAACAGGCGAGGGACGAATACGCTAAGCTCCGGACGCTGCCTAAGCCGGCGTTAAACCGCAGTTGGTGAAAAGAATCCCTCTCACGCATAGGCCGCAAAGCCATCTGATTCGGAATGAGAGAGACAATTCCGATAACATCTCGGCATGTCGATTACGCTCGATGACCTGCGGCGGTTTGCGGTGGCGAACAGTCTTTTTCCGCCGACCACACTAAGACGAGCACTGCACAAGATGGGTTTTTTACAGGCTGATCCGATCCGCGCTCCCGCCCGCGCGCAAGACCTCGTCCTGCGACATCGCGTCAAAAACTACCGTGCAGGCGATCTCGAACGCCACTACACCAAGCTCGGCATCGAAGAAGATTTTTTCATCAACTACGGCTTCGTGACGCGAGAAGTGCAGGCGCTGATGCATCCACGTCTGGATTCTCGCAAATGGCACCGGGGGTCTACTGCTGTACGCAAAAAGCGGGCACAGCTGTTGCTGGAATTCGTGCGTGAGCGCGGCGTGGTGCATCCGCGCGAAGTCGATGAACGTTTTTCCCACGGCAAGGTGCACAACTATTGGGGAGGGTCGTCGAACGCGACCACGCACCTGCTCGATGATATGCATTATCAGGGATTGCTGCGGGTAGTGCGGCGCGAAGCGGGCATCAGGCTCTATACTGCGCACCAACATGACTCGTCGTTGATTGATAAAGCTGTGCGCGACGCGCGAATTGATGCGCTGATCGATGTGGTGGTCAATATCTATGCGCCACTGCCGGTCAAAAGCCTGGTGCTTGTGATTCGCCGACTGCGTCTCGCCACCCCGCAATGGGAAAGTGCGATCACCAGCGCTTTGCTGCGGGCAAAACAACGGCTGGCGCACGAACAAATCGATGGCCCTGCAGGCCCGGGTACAGGGTGGTATTGGCCAGCCCATGAAGATCCTAAGCGTAGCGCGCCGCAAGAGATGGTTCGCTTGCTGACGCCTTTCGATCCGGTGGTGTGGGATCGTTGGCGCTTTGAAATGCTCTGGGGATGGAGCTATCGCTTCGAAGCTTATACGCCGCGCAGCAACCGCGTGCGTGGCTACTACGCGCTGCCGCTGCTGTGGCGCGACCGGGTGATTGGCTGGGGCAATCTTTCGGTTGAGAACGGAGAACTGAAATCTGATCTGGGCTATGTAGAGGGGCATCCGCCCCGCGATCGTGTTTTTAAGCGCGAGTTGGAGGCAGAACTGGATCGCGTGCGAGTTTTTCTGGGATTGAATTCTTGAGCGGTCCCCACCTTTCGAAAATCGCGAAAGGTGGGACAGCCTCGCATTCCAGGTTATCGGAATTGCGAACAGCTTGAAGAAAAGATTCGTATCAGGGCATGCCTTCAGGCATGCCGCAAGAGATGTAATTTAGAACCGGCTTTAGCCGCTGATCTTTTAGAGAGAAACCCAAATGCTAAAAGCTGTTATCTGGACAGCCCTTGGAACGGCATCGCTGAAGCGATGCCCTGATACGAACCGTATTTTTCTGAAGCGTTGCTATCACACTGTGGCGAAAACGCCTGATCACCCAGCTAGTTCCTGTTCCGCTCCTCGGAACAACGCCCGGAGCGCCCGAATCACCCACCGGATAAGGATGACGACGATCGCGACAAAGATCATCGCGACCGTCCCGGCAATATAAGGATGCCGTGTCGCCAGCCACGTTAACGCTACGGCAAGAACATCCTCACCTAAACTCAATGTTATGTTCGACAGCGGCTCGGGCGATGGAGTCACTGCCGCGCGTGCAGCCGTCTTACCGCCGTGAGCGGCTAGAGCAACCGCCGCGCCGAGCAAGGTGGCCAACAGTTGTTTTTCTGGAGAAAGCTGGCTCGTGGCCTGATACGCGAGGAATCCTGCGACGGGAACGCGAATGAAGGTATGCAGGGCATTCCAAATCAGGTCAAAGGCAGGAATTTTGTCGGCGAAGAACTCGATCGCAAACAGTGCAAGGCTGGCGGCAATGACAGGCCAGGTATCCAGCAAATGCAGTCCCGGCGGCAGCGGAAGATGTCCGAAATGTGCCAGTAGCCCGAGAGCCGCAACCGTAGCATAAAGGTTCAGTCCGGCAGCGAAGCCGATCGCTGCCATCAGGGCAAACAGTTCACTGGGCGGGATTTTGAGTACGTCGAGCATACCCAATTTTTGATTGATGATTTTTGATTGTTGAATAAAAACACGGGGAGTTCAGATTTTAATCAACAATCAACAATCAAAATTCAACAATTTCCGCTCAAAGCAAAAGGGCCGCTCCGTTGGAGCGACCCTCAAAACTTTCACTTCCATTTAGAGCGTGGATTCGATCTCGAATCCCCAGGCTTCCAGAAGAGGCTCAGGGATGTACTTCGAGTTCTTGTTGCGGCGAGCCCACTCGCGCAAACGAGTCGACCGCAAATACTGGTCGGGGGAGAGCTTGTACTCGCGCACAACCTGCTCAAATTCGGTGATGGTAGGGGTAATCGGCCCGATCGGTTCGGGCTTGCCCCAGTTCGGATTTCCGCGTCGCTTGGCCATTGAAAATGCCTTTCCACTCAAAGGGGAATAAAAACCAACTACAAAATCCACTCGCTAACTATATGATTCTCCGGGTCATCCTCAGGATGCAGATTCCTACCCCCCAGAGAACAAACCAAGGCCCTACTCCCACTGACGACCCAAAGCTAATCGGAGACTCAGTATCTTAGGGGTAGGTTTCCCCAAAAGTCAATGAGAATTTTGCTGTATGGATGTCGGCGACCTCAGTGTAAACATTTGTAAATAAGCCACTTATGTTAGTTCTTCAGCTGGTGTATGGCCTTCGGTAAGCCCTGCGATCCCTACTTCTGATGAGTCATTTCTTGCCAAAGTGAAACCCTTCCTGATTACGCACGTAATAGGGTTCTGACGGCATTCGTTGATCCCTAAAAAGGATGGAAATACAGTGGTGGAAGGCCTCAGTTCATGAGTCTTAAAGCATTACTGCTGTGCTCCGACGATAAGATCGTGCGCGTGTTGCGCCGCACGCTCGGCGATCTCGACATTACCGTAGAACTGTGCGGCGACGGAGATGCTGCCCTGCGCAAACTGACCCGCCAGCGCTACGAAGCCATTGTGGTCGATTGCACCGACGAAGGTTCGTCCAACGTGCTGCGAAGTGCACGGAGCGCTCCCTGCAACAAACAGGCGGTTGCGGTCGCGATCGTCGAACCTACCGTCGGCCTAAAGACAATGTTCGCCAACGGGGCGCATTTCGTTCTTTACAAACCGGTTTCTTCCGAGCGTGCCAAGTCGAGCTTTCGCGCCGCCCGAGCTTTGATGAAGAGTGAGCGGAGGCGCAATACACGCGTCGCGGTGCAAATTCCTGTCGTCATGCGGAACCTGCAGGGCGGCGCGAATATGAAGGTCACAACCAACGACCTAAGCGAAGGCGGCATGGCCGTCAAGGTGACAGGCCAGAAGCGCCCTACGGGACGTTGGCAGGTTGTTTTTACTCTGCCCGGCACGGAAACATCTCTCGAACTCGCCGCTGAATTTGCCTGGGAGGGTACGGGATCGCAGGCGGGTTTGCGGTTCCAGCAGGTTTCCCCTGAGGCGACGCGGCAGCTGCGCGAGTGGCTGAAACAGAATTCCCCGGACGCCGAGCAGGACGATCCGCCGATGCGCGGCCAGCTCACCGATCTGAGCCTTGGCGGATGTTATCTCGAAATTTCGTCGCCGTTTCCTGTGTCGAGCAGCGTGACGCTGGCCATGCGGGCCGCTGGGATCGAAGTGCGCGCCCAGGGCGTGGTGCGGGTCATGCATCCGGATAAAGGAATGGGCGTGGAATTCACGCAGGCCACGCCGGAGCATCGTTCCGCCGTAGAGAAATTTCTGGGAGTGCTCAGCGAAAACCGCACGCTCTCTCCCGAATTGCTGGTCGAGCCGGAAGGCCTGGAGTCGGAACCGCGCAGCGCACTACCGCAAGCAGTCGACGTAGACGATCCTTTACTTCAGTTGTTTTCGGGAGAACTGCTCAGCCCGGAAGCGTTCCACGAAGCGCTCCGGAAGCAGAGAGTCGCGCCTCACGGCGACGTTGCCGCAGCCCACGCGTAGAATCCATCAAAATAAAAATATAGTTGGATCGGGCAGGCTTCATCATTTGCCGAAAACCTGGTTTTGGGGGCGCAGCGCTTTTAGCGCTGCGAAAAAAGTTAGCCTCTTTCCAATTTTTCGGGGGCTTTATAGCCCCCGAAGGTGTGCACCCTCGCTTCCTCAAACTGCAACTCATCTCTAAGCTAGAATTGATCCGCCTAGAATAATTACGCGCCGGGATGGCGAAATTGGCAGACGCAGCGGACTTAAAATCCGCAGGTCCGAAAGGACTGTGGGGGTTCGATTCCCCCTCCCGGCACCATCTACTTGATTCGCAGGACATCAGTTAATTTGCGATAGTTGGAATGGAACTGCTCTGAGAATCGCACTGTTTTCGGTCGAGTTGTTCCACCTGAGCACGAACCCAATCTTCGAAGTACCCTCCCCCGAAGACTCTAACGCTGCGAAATTCGGCTTCTCTAAAATCGGACGCGATTCGATCGCTCTGGCCCCCACAGATTACGGAAACGTGAGTTTCCTTCCTAGGCTTTTTTAGTAGCAGTTCGCGAGCACGCTGGTCTACAGGTAAGAGGCTGTAGCCGCAAAGGACGACCTTCTCGCTGTGCTTCACGGCATGCGCGGCTTGCGACCAAAGCAACTCCCAAAAGTTGGCCAACTCACGTCCACCGGAGGTTTCGTAAAAAAACTGCTTTTTGCGTCCCGGTAAAATCAAGCATGGGAACGCGCCGCCGCTCTGATAAGTCCGGCCCGAGAATTGGGAGTATCCAAGGTATTCCAAATCCGCCGGGTGAATGACTGGCTGTTCACCTAACGCGGACGACGACGAGATAAAAGTGCCGCCTGTGATCCCACCGAACAACGAGACGAGCCAGTTCATGCTTCCGTGGAGCTTTAGGACGAGCACGTCCGAATGAATGTCATCGGTGCCGAGGGGAAAACCGTAACCATGCGAAACATCCCACTTGCCAACAAGTCGGAGTTCTCGTTCGAGAGAGTCGTCATAGTTGAAAGTAATGATCACATCTCCAGGCTGCACCACCTTAGCGGCGAACTCTGCGTAGGCGGGCGCGGGATTCCTGTGGATTTCCCGGAACCATTCTCGTAGTGCAGCATTGAGAAATCCCAGACAATTGCCGAGCCTCATCCGTTCGGCCTTGGCCTCGACATGATTCATGCGTTCAAGCGAGTCGATCCGGGATTGAAACGAAGTAATAACGTCTTCGATGTTCGGTGCCTTACCGAACGTATCAATTACAAACTGTGCTTGTCTCGGATAGGGCGGCATCGGATAAGCGAGCATAAAGTCGAGCAGTCCTTCGCCCATTGCCGACGCGAGCGGGTAACCTACGTGAACAGAAGCTCCAGCGCCGAAAACGTAAGTAGCGGGCATCGTTTAATAACCTCAGATCAGGAAGGTCGATGCTTCAAAGAGAAGATGCTCGAAAGGGTGAAGAGCGTGTGAAATAAACGCAACGCGTCCGCCCTTCTCCAATTTGGCTCATCTCTCCCGTGAAGAATCCAGTGACGGTTGAGGCGTGAAGGGCGCGTTCCGGTGAAATCGGAGTTCTGATACAGGTTGTCAAAGAAGATTCGGAGCGATTCCCACACCGTTCCTTCAACATCTCCACCTTGTGCGATCTTCATATCGAAAAGTGCCTTCCGCTGCGATGCTCCTAAGAACATCGCCCCTTCGGGGACTGCGATAGCTCCTTCGAGAACCGTGAGAAGTGCTGGAATGCAAATGAGGTGCTGACCACGCTCGTAGTTTTCAAAACACTGCCCCAAGAGCGCGGACCATCTGCTCAGCAGTTGAGAGTTCTCAATTCCTCGAAGGCCCCATCCGTCATAGAAGGCCAAGAAGTAGTTGTCGATCGCATCTGCATCCGTCTCTTTCAGAATCTCCATCATCTCTCGCAAACCCATCTGCATCGGCACCGTCCAACCGAATCTGGCTAGCCGTGTAGCACCGTCCCTATACAAAGGCGTCAGATCAGTTTGAGGCAGGTACTCAGACCACGCCTTCATCGCAGCGGACTGAGCCGTTGCAAATTCATTCAACTGTCGCATCAAAGCAGCGACTCTTTCGGGGTCAATGAGTGTAGCTAATTTCAGAACATTTGTACGTTGTGATTCGGAAAGAGAGATCACGGCACACCTCTGCCAGAGTTTTACTATGCTAGAAATTAGTGCGACAAGGTTACGAGAGTGATCTTGTTGACAAGCGATGAAGGAGCTAGAAGCCATCTGATAAATGAGTGAAGGAGTGAATTGCGCACCCCTCAGGGGCTAAAGCCCGGCGACTTTTGCTCGGCCTTGGCGGCACGGCTGGAAGCCGTGCCCTTCCCCAGAACCTTTTGTGGATAGATGGCTTCTAGTTTTCTATTGAAGATATTGCAACATGGGAGTTGAACATCCTTAGCGTTCGCCCGCCCAATTAGAGCTTTTTGACGGTCGGACTCTTGAGGAGTGTCTCCTAGAGGCGTAGCAGGGCAATGTCTCCAGCTGAAGTCTCAATCCACTCTACAACAGACTTATCGCGCGTGAACGTTTGAGACCGGTTTTTCCTGCAAAAGAAGTTCTGTGGCTTGCACACGGCGGTCACGATGGAACCACCGTTGCACCACATTTTCGCAAAGACAATTTGCCAGGGAGAGGAAGCTCATGCCTTGGTGGTGAACCATCCAGGATCGAACAAGCTCGTAGCGAGGGCCGAAGAAACGCTTGCGAGGGACCGTGTAATCGACTGCTTCGTAGAAGCCATACGATCCAAACCATCCCAGCCGCTCCATACGACGCAGATTGGCGAGTGCGCCTTCACGATCTACATTCAATGCGAGAAACGTTGAGTAGGGCGAAACGATGAGTCGGTCCGTTTCACTTTTTTGCAGCGCCAGGGTCGGTACGCCGAACGCTTCGTAGTGATAGTCTCCTGCCTCGTTGCGCTTAGCGCAGGCAGATTCGGAAATGCCCCACAGGATGCCTTTCTCCGTCGCGTATTCCTGCTGCGTTCGGACAGCGGCGATCGCGGCGCGGTCGAGCAGTGTGTTCGGATAGCTGCGCATCCATATTGTGGGCATCAGGTACTCGAACATCGTTCCGGTCCACGAGAGCAGAACCGGACGTCCACGATCACTGGTAAATGGACGGTCAAGGCGGAACCAGCAATCCTGTGATATGTCGTCCTTGGCAATCGCAACGAAGACAGCTGTTCGAGGCTCGGTAGCTAACAGGTCATAAAAATAGGGTTGCAGTTCTTCCGACTGGGCATCAAAGCCGACGGACATGAGCAGGCGCTGCTTGTCGACCAGAAATTTGAAATCCATCGCGTGGGCAAAGTCATGTGCTCTTTGGCTCACTTGCCGCAGAGCATCAATCAAAACGAGCGTATTCTTTCGTGCTTCCACGAGCATGTGTTTGAGGCGCTGTCCCGCCGATCGAGTTCCATTTTGCGCGCCCGGAATTGCGTCGTCTAAACGGAGTTCTAGTTCCGAAATTAAGTCAGGCAGTTGTTGCAACGGGAGCGTGTCCTGAACCTTGATCGCCTTCTCGGTGAACTTCTCCTGCAAGTCGGCAAACTCTGGCAGTCTCCAGGGAACATACTTGCGAACCAGAGCGCGCAGGCTTTCGATTCGCAATTGAGCCTGCTCATGGAACCATGCAACATCGGAAGAAACTTCGGATTTCACCCCAGATTTCCCTTCCAGTACTGCCTCTGGAAAATTCAAGGCCGACATGAGCCAGTCGTCTTTCTTGATCTCCTTCTCCCAGTCGGACACAACCCGTTTGGGAATCGCGCGGAAGTTTGCAAGCACGCGGAGATAATCCATCAAGCCTTCGGCCAGCGTTCGTGAGAGAAGAGGCTGCTGCAAACATTCCAAACACCCCTGTTGCAATGTCCAGAGAGACGCTACGAGATTGCCGCTATCGACCGAAGAAATAAAACGAGGCGGCTTTGGCTCGAGGGTATGCGTGTCGTACCAATTCATGAGATGGCCGCGGTATTTCGGCAGACGGTCGAGCGTCCCGAGTGTCTTCTGCGTCAACTCCATCATTTCTGCGATCGTGATGTAACCGAGTTCGTGCGCTACCTGCCTTGCGTTCAACAGAAGCCCAACGTTTGTGGGAGAGATGCTTGCCGCTACTTTGCGCGGTTCGTCTTGCACGTTGTCCGGTATCAGCCAGTTATGTTCCTCGTTGGAAAATTCAGCAAAATACCGCCAAATATGCAAAGCGGACTTGCGCAGAAGCCGGGCATCATTGCCGATAACTGGAAGCGGCGGCTCAATCGGCGACGTGTTCAGCCACATAGCGAGCGGCTTGCTGCATGCCCACAGTACAAGGACCGGGAGCGCAGCAATTAACGCGTGGGGACGGGTCCACCAGATCAGTACACCGAGGCCGACTGCCAGAAAGGGCATCCAGTCGATATAGCGATCAATCGGAGCGCGGCGCTGGCCTACCTCTGCTTCTGCTGCTGTTTCCCACTCGAGCAGACGCTCACGCGTGACGAGAGACCGGACCAACGCGCGCGCCACTGCATCGATCGACAAAAGCGCCTGATGCGCCAGCAAAGTCAGCGTGAGAAGGACTGTAAAATTCGTGGCAAAAAGTGTGCCCAGAGCCGCGCGCGCGATTTGAACCTGACGTGCCAGCACCGCGCGAGTCAGCGCGAAACCAAATTCCACCCACGCGGGAACAAAAAGAACGCCGATTACGGCAAGAGTCCACCAGACAGGCCAATCGGTAAAAAACCAGGCGAACAGAAGCAGAACAAATGTTGCCGGCTCAACAAGACTACGGCGCAGATTATCGAGAATCTTCCACCGCGAAACGAGCGAGATCGGATTGCGCACGCGCATGCCCGACTCATTGGGGACGCGATCGGTAAGCCACGCAAGGATCTGCCAATCCCCGCGTAACCAGCGATGCTTTCGCCGGTTGTACGCGCTGTAATGCGAAGGATAATCCTCGATTACGATGATGTCAGTAGTAAGCCCGACCCGCGCATAGGCACCTTCGATCAGGTCATGGCTGAGCAGGGAGTTGCGCGGAAAGCGTCCGCTTAGGACGCGCAGGAAAGTATCGACTTCATAAATGCCTTTGCCCGTGAATGAGCCTTCGCCGTAGAGATCCTGGTAGACATCGGAAATGGCGCGTGTGTAAGGATCGAGGCCCGTTTCACCCGCAAGGATCGCTGCCAAACGCGATCGCGCCGTGCACTGCACGCTGATGCCAACTCGCGGCTGCAATATCCCATACCCAGCCACAACAATATTGTTTACTGGGTCAATGATCGCCTGATTGAGAGGATGAGCCAGCGCTCCGATCATGCGATGTGCGGAACCTCTGGGCAACTCGGTATCAGAATCAAGCGTGATTACAAAGCGGACGGTCGGCAGAATCGAGAGATCGCCGATTTTTACCGGAAAGCTGTCGAACTGCCCGCGTAGGAATTGATTCAGATCGAGCAGCTTGCCACGCTTGCGCTCCCAGCCCATCCATCCCTGCTCGCCTGGGTTGTACACTCGATGGCGATGAAGATGGAAAAACGATCCAGCATTCTTCGATGCATATTTTTCATTCAGCTCTTCAATGAGCTTGGAACATACCGTCACCAGTTCATTGTCTTCCGGAGCTGGTTCATGTGAGTCCGGCAGGTCGGAGACGAGCGCGAAATGAATATTGCGGTCATGGTTGCCAAGGTAGCGTACCTCTAAGTTTTCCACCAGATCACGCACCTGACTTTCGCGGAGCAGAAGTGTTGGAATCGCCACTAAAGTGACGCAATCGTCTGGGATGCCCTCCGACAAATCCAATTTCGGCAAACTGGTCGCGGGCAAAAGATTGGTGGTCAGGTAATTCATGACCTGAACCGCTGCCTGTGAGCTGGGCAATAACAAAATCAACATCGAAATCACGAGGAAAATCGGCGCTGTCGTCACCGGAGTCAACAGCCACAGGAAGCTGGTCAGGATTGCGCAGGTCAGGACTGCAATTCCAACCAGCAGGAATTCATCCGGATGGTTTCGCAGGAATGTACGGAAGCGCTCGTTGAAATGAGGCAGGAATCCGACTCGCTGGCAAAGAATCGCAGAGCCATCATCGATGAGGTAGTAACCGATGTGAGACTCGCGTAAGGCTATCCGAGGATCGCTAAACGTGCGTCTCTGTGCCTCGCGTGCCAGCGCGAGCGCCTCTTTCGCCACTTCCATTTCTGTGCGAGCAGAGCGTTTTGCGATCTGCGAAATCTTCTCCCGATAAACATTTCGGCTCTCAAGATCCATTGCTGAATAGGCGCCGGCGGGATCTTCACGCAGTATTCCATCGAAAGGAATGAGCGATTCCAGTTCGTCCTTCCACGACGTTTGCGTCACATGCTGCAAGGCGACAATGTATCGGACGACGCGCCGGGAAGGTTTGCCTGCGGGATCCTTTATGAGCAAAGTTCCTAGTGCCGCAATCTGTTCCAGCAAAACTAATTTGAGCACCGGGACGAGAGTGCCAATTTCACGGAACTCGAGAGGAGTGATTTCCTCAAAAGCTAAACAGAAAGCCGTGAAGTCACTTTTCAAAAAATTGGTGTCAGTTTTGTTGAGAAAGAACTCTGCGATGGCTAGAACCCTGGGCAGGATTTGAGCTTTATCAGAGACAACGGGAACTGTGGCCACCGATCCTAGCTCAGACGCCGTCGCGCGCGCAGCCGAAGACATCTGATGTGCGTTGTTTCGAAGCCAGAGCAGATCTTCGGAAGTGGGAGCTTTTGTGAAGGCATCTTCTACGGTATCGAATAGACTCTCGAACGTTGCTGAAAGAGCCTCACAACGTTGCGAGAATACTTCCGAGGATGGTCTGCCAGGCAGCCAGTTCAGACTTGCGGCGAGATCTCTCGCAGAGATTCGCAGAGTCTGATCCGCAGATTCACTCTGCACGCCCGAAGGCTCGCGCTCGTCTTCTCCGATGATGCCATCGATCTGACTACGCATACTTGGTCGGTTCGTCCTTTACCGAATCAATTCTCTCTAGCGCTCCCATCGGCCATGCGGTCATGCCGAATCGATTCCTTGATCGTCAAGCACCGCGCTATCGGTAGCTTGCCGCCTGCAACTCGAACATTTCGGCGTAGCGCCCGCCGAGGCTGGTCAATGCGTCGTGATCTCCCTCTTCTGCGATGCGCCCGTTTTCGAGCACAACGATTCGATCGGCCATCCGCACGGTCGAGAATCGATGAGAAATGAAGACGGCCATCTTTCCGGCGGTGAGCTCAGCGAAGCGCTGAAACACTTCGTATTCACTCCGTGCATCGAGGGCCGAGGTCGGCTCATCGAGGATCAACACCTGCGCATCGCGCAGATAGGCCCGAGCCAGCGCAACCTTTTGCCACTCGCCTCCGGAGAGATCGACGCCGCCTTCAAAGCGGCGTCCCAACATCTGCTCATATCCGGAAGGAAGTCTGTCCACGACCTGGTCTGCCAAACTCTTCTGCGCCGACTGCTGCAGCAACGAAAGGTTGTTCATCTGCTCGATTCGCCCTACTGCAATGTTCTCGCGCGCAGTCATCTCGTAACGCATAAAATCCTGGAAGATGACACCAATCTCCCGGTAAAGGTCTTCAAGGTCGTATTCCCGGAGGTCGACTCCGTCGAGCAGAACTTGCCCCTCCAGCGGGTCATACAGCCGAGTCATCAACTTCACAATGGTGGTCTTGCCTTCGCCGTTCTCCCCGATCAGAGCCACGCGCTCGCCGGGACGCAAACTAAAATTAAGCCCATTCAGAACAAGACGCCCGCCTCCGGGGTATCGGAAGGAGACATTTCGGAATTCGAAACCGCGCTGGATCGGCCGTGGCGGCGGCAGCGCGTTCGGCTTCGATGCTATCGTCGGGCGCATCTCGAAAAATGCAATGAGGTCGGTCAGGAATAAAGCCTGATCGGCAATGGTGGAGAGCGTAGAAAATGTCTGTTGAAGATTCGAGCTGGCATCTCGAATGGCATTGGCCAGAAAAGTCAGCGTTCCAAAACTGAAAACGCCGGTGACGGTCCTCCAAACTGCGAATACAAACGCCGTGTAATATCCGGCGGTACCGATCGCCGAAAGCAGAGAACCCATCCCAACCTTTCGCCGCGCCAGAGCAACATCCTCGTTGTAAAGCTGGGTGGAAAGTCCCTTGAATCTTCCGGTGAGAAAATCTCTTAAGCCAAACAACTTGAGTTCCTTGGCCGCTTCCTTGCTTCCTCCTAAAATGCGCAGATAGTCGAGTTGCCGCCGGATCGGAGTCTGACGAAAATTCTTGGCATATCCCAGAAATGCGAAATGAGTTTCCCCTATGAAAGCGGGAATCACGCCCACGACCAGCAGAAGCAGCAGCCAGGGCGAAAACAACATGATCGATACCGATAAGGTGATTGTCGTGATCACCTGCTGGATGAGGCGTCCAATCGCCTGAATCATGTACAAGCGATCAGTGGCCTGCACGCGCGCCCGCTCCAGCCGGTCATAAAAGACCGGGTCTTCGTAGGCCAGAAGATCCAGACTCGCCGCGTGCTCCATCACGCGAACAGCGATGTGGTGCATGTACTTGCCTGCGAGCAGTGCATCCAGATAGTCGATGACCCGACCCAGAATTCCAATGCTCACGGCAATGCCGAATTCCGCCGCAACCAGCCACCACAACCTAGCCCCGGCCGGCTGATGCGTAGTGAGAATACGATAGATAGCGTCAATGATGAGCTTCGAAACCCAGAACAACGCAAGAGGAAGAAGTGAGGCGACGACTCGCGAGATCAGGCCTAGGATAACGACGGCGCGTCCTGACTCCCACACGAATTTCAGGACAGTCGGCACATTGCGGAGTGCGGAGAGCCGCTCCCGCCATCCACGCCAGAAATCAGGCTTGTCCGTCATGTTGAAATCATCGAAAACAGGCCGATCTGCCAGCAGGTTGACTAAGAAGACCTGCCGCCGACTGAAACGCGGTGAACAATGTTTCAGTCTGCAATTGCCTACGGTGGCCGCCCCAAAAAACCTGTTCCGAGCAAACAGGACTGGCTGATCTATGCCTGCAAGTATGCCTTTGGATGAGAAAAAACACCAATCTGTTGCGAGTGAGAAGACGGCATCTTCTTCACTTCTGGTATTTGTGCAGCCCGGCTCGCTCCATTCCTCTTTGAGCCTCCGCGGTTTTCATGAACGTGTTCCAAACAAAGCCTGTACGCAAGTTCTCGGCCATTACCAAAATGATTCCCGTATCAATCCCAATCACGTCAGGGTCATACCAGTTCTTCAGTGGGTTGAACGCATTCACGAACCCGTACTTGGTCCAGGCTGATGGATAACGATTTCGGATCGTCTTTAAGACGCGCAGCGTCGCTTCCGGAAGGAAGGGCAGCGACCCTCCTGTTGCGCTTGGAACCACGGTGCCATCAATCGGCCCCATAGCGGGTGGACCGCCCCAAACCACGTAGCCGTGCTCGGAATCTGAAGCGGATATGCCCCATAGATCTTCGCTGTAGTCCGGGAATTGTTTACCTAACTCCAGACAGAAATTGCGATGAACTTCCGTGGCAATCACCGAGTTCTGGAAGTAATCCGTATATTGATCACGCCGACCGCGAAAATCGAACCATGCCTGAGAATACTGGTGCACAAACAGCGGAGCAAACGATCCGATGTAGCGCATACCGTCATACTCGAAGGTCATGCGCTTCCATGCTTTCCAAGTATCTTGCTTTAGGGGATGAGCCGAGGACCCCATACCCAGCAGATACATCATCATCAGCTCGCTGTAGTCGTCCCACCGCGAAGAAAGGAATCCAACCTCCGGCATCCACCCGTGATTGAGCAGGCTCGTGTCCTCCGAAAGCCACGACCAATCCGCACGATTGAAAATCAGGTCTACAAGCTCGGCGATGGCAGGGTGGCGAAAGTGTTCGCGGCAGGTAAGAACGCCGCATAACAGAATCGCTGTGTCGATCGAAGAAACCTCGGAATCCCACACGCGTTCCCCTGTCTCGGAATTGGCAAAGTGGTAAAAAAATCCGCGGTGATTGGGTAGTTTTTTCCACAAGAAGCGCAGCGTCGCAAAGACGCGCTCCAGCGCTTCGGTTCTGCGGATGAAACTACGCTGATCGCCGATGCACAACGCCGTAAGACCGAAACCGGTTGCGGCAATGCTCGATACCGTTGGCTGACCGTTGGTCTTCTGAACGTTGCAGCGATCCAGAACCATGCCAGTTTTTGGATTACCCTGCTCCCAGAAAAAAAGAAAACTGGCCTTTTCTACTTCGTTGAGAAACTCATCATCTTCGGCAGACAGAATTGGTGCACCCGGTGTGCCGGGAACAGGGGCTACGGCTTGACCTTCAAGCATTCCGCGCAGCAGCAGCCCTCCAAAGGGCAGTCCCACGCCAGTCCTGAGAATCTGGCGCAATACCCACCGTCGCGACAGGAGAATATTTCCTGCATCAATCATGCGTCTTTAGTTGGTTCAGTACTGGAAAATTTATCTACATTAAGACACACTACTCCTTAACGCTCCGACATTCTTCTCAACGGTCGGCATAAGGATGCAAATAATGACTCGGCTGTTGCCGTCCACGGAAACGTTTTCGACTGAACCGTCATCTGAATACGATTATCAAGTATGACTCACAAACTTCAAGCCTGGCTAGGTGGGCTGACAGCTTTTGTACTGATTGCTGTTATTTTAGCCGTGATTCGTGGGCAAACCCCGCGTCCGGTAACAATTCGGGGAGCGGTTCTCGTCCAGAGTGCCGATCCCCACAAACAGCAGCCCATCGGCGGAGTCTCGATTTCTGCCGGCGATCTCGCGATCTCCGACGCAAAGTCTGATCCCTCAGGCCTGTTCTCGCTTACGCTTCATACCCTCATCCGGAGGGGACATCCCATTATTCTCTCTTTTCGCGACCCACAATACCGTCCGCTTGACCTGAATGATTTTGTCTCGAACAAGCTCTACGTCGTTCATCTCGTTCCCTTGGCTGCTGCTCTGCCCACCTCAGATCAAAAGAAGGTGAAGGTGACCAACGTGCGGGTGCGATACGCAATGAAGGCTATGACCGAACTGAACGTGGGGAGCGCAGTGAAGACCTTCGACGTTAAGAACAACGGCAATGTGCCCTGCAATGGTCAGCGTCCTTGCTCGCCCGACGGCAGATGGAAGGCAAACACTGGTTCAGCTTCGCTTGATGCCGGAGCAGGCAATGTTTTCCGCGATGCCCGCGCCTCCTGCATTGCAGGCCCCTGTCCTTTTACAAAAATCGATGGCGATCATCTCTCGCAGGGCGGCCAAGTCATCACCGTCTCGGCGCTCGATTGGTCGGACGCAGCTACGTTTCTCGTGGAGGCTGAGGTCTTTCGTTCCATGATGAGCCAAATCGAACACTCGTCGTACCCTGTGATTTTTGGGGAGGGACTTTCATTTACATTGCCTTCCGCCGCCGAGAGTATCAGCATTGAGGCCGATCTGGACGGAAATACAATCATTTTCCCAGTAGGACCGTCCCTTTTCTTGAGTTGGGCAAGTTGCGATGCCGCGACTAATTCTGACGAAGGACGCGTGTACCGCTGTACCCCCAAACCCGGATATAGCTTTCAGTAGCTCTTGAACTGCGCGAGTACGCATGCATTCGGCAGCCTATGCGCGAGTGGTCACTTTGACGCTTGCCGCTTGGAGCAAGGGCGAACTGGCCCTCAACTGAATCTGGCCTGGCTTTCCATTGGACTGGGCGATTGCCAACGCGAGTCCGTTGAAGGCACGCCGGCGGTTGGTCCTGTAGTCTTCATGGCTCGCGGGATCTCCGTTATCCACGCCGATCAACTTTCCTTCGCCCTCGACTTGGAATGTGATCTCATTGTTCGCGTTAGGCACTACGTTTCCTTTGTCGTCGAGGATCTGAACGACAAAATGAACGACATCACGGTCGTGCGCTGCGATAACCTCGCGGTCCGCTGATAAAGCGATTGCGGCGGGTTCTCCGGTTGTGGGAATCTCAACCGTGGATACGAGCTTTCCGTCTTTCGTTCCTAACGCTTTGAGCGAACCCGGTTCATACGGAACATCCCAAGACAAGTGAAGGTCAGCCGTGGTCCGTAAGACCTTGGCCCGATTTGGCAGATTGCCCCATCTGAGTTCCATGCCCAATCGAGGAAATTCGTACCCTTTTACTCCGAGCGAACGTCCGTTGACAAAGAGTTCCACAGTGTCGCAATTGGTGTAACAGCTCACGGGAATGATCTGGCCTTCTTTGCCCTTCCAGTTCCAGTGCGGAAAAATGTGAAGAACAGGCTCTTGGATCCACTGACTCTGGTAAAAGTAGAAGCCATCTTTCTTAAAGCCGCAGGTATCGATGACGCCCGAAGATGAGTTTTTCATGGGCCATCGCGCCTCGCCCAGATGGTCAATCCCTGTCCACATGAAGTCTCCGGCAACGTAGTCGTACGTGCTGACAAACTTGAACAATTGTTCAACATCGACGTTCCGCGCTCGCAAGAATTGGAAAAGGCCTACGGACCCGTCGCTCGGAGATAACTCAGGATACTCGCCACGAATGCCGCCCATGGCTTCGCTTTCCGTTCCGAGGAAACGCCGCTGCGGAAAGGTGTGGCGATCTATGCTGTAGTACTTCTCTTTTCTGTCCCGCCAACGGTCTGCATAGTTGTAGCCGACAACATCGAGGAGAGCGAGAAACTCGGGCCGCGCTGTCTCGGAAGCAGGCTCGGATTGGATGTGATCGCAGCCAGCCGTGACGGGCCGCGTGGGATCCTCCGTGTGGAAGACTTTCAATAATTTGCCTAGTGTCTCTGTGCCATTCGGAGCGCCCTGATCTCCGATTTCGTTCCCTGCACTCCAGAGCACAACCGAGGGATGATTGCGGTCACGACGGACGAAATTTTGCACGTCTCGCTCGTACCACTCATCAAAGTAGTTGGCGTAACCATTCGGTCCGATCTGTCCCTTCGGAACTCTCCATTCGTCGAAGGCTTCATTCACCACCAGAAATCCCATGCGGTCGCATAGATCGAGAAATTCCGCCGCATACGGATTGTGGCTGGTGCGAATGGCGTTACAGCCCATTTCGCGCAGAATTTGCAGGCGGCGTTCCCATACCCGCTCAGGTACGGCAGCGCCCAAACATCCGCCGTCGTGATGAAGACACACACCCTTCAGCTTTATCTGCTCGCCATTGAGCAAAAACCCTTTATCGGCATCGAAGACGGCCTCGCGTATGCCGAGTGGCGTGTCATATTCATCTACATCTTTGTTCTGCGTTCGTACCGTGCTGTGAACTCGGTAGAGATAGGGATCGGCGACGGACCAAAGATGCGCCTTGACCACATGCATCGACTGCACAAACTCATATTCCGACCCGGGTGCAATCTCCTGGCTCGCTTCGGCGGTTTGCAGAAGTTTGTCATCGTGATCGAATACGCTGCTCACGAGCGTGCAGCGTGCGGTCGTTTTGCCTTCATTCTGGATCTTTGTACTAACACGAAGGGTGGCAGCCTCACTTGAGATTTGCGGTGTACTGACGAACGTGCCCCATGGCGCTACATGAACTTTATTCGTGGACAGCAGCCAAGTGTGCCGATAAATACCTGAGCCGGAATACCAGCGGCAATTGGTCTGGTGAGAGTTGTCGACCTTGACGGCAATCACGTTCTCTTTGTCGAAGTGAATGTGCGGCGTGAGGTCATAGAAAAACGGAACATATCCGTAGGGACGTTTGCCCAGCCGCTGGTTGTTAATCCATACCTCGCTGTTCTGATAAACACCATCGAACTCGATCGTGAGTTTTCGGTCTTCGTACGATTTGGGTACGCGAAAGTACTTGCGATACCATCCAATTCCGGTGGGCAGATAACCACCGCAAAAACCGGAGGACTCGTTCTCGCCGAAGGGACCTTCAACGCTCCAGTCGTGGGGCAGGTCGATTGCCCTCCAGTCCGAGTCGGAAAAGTCGGCGAGATGCGCGTTCGGAAAATCGCCACGACTAAACTTCCAATCATAATCGAAACTTTCCCGGATTCTTGGTTGCAAGCTCTCCTGCTGAGACTCCGCATAAGGGGCGCCGATGAAAGAAGATGCAGAAACCACTGCGGCCGTGCTGACCGCTCCCTTGAGCAGTTGACGCCGGTTCAGAGCACTCTGCAGCAGGCTATCGTTCTTCATCGCTTACTCCTCGGCACGTTTAAAAATGTCCGTCCCACTGCAAAATTCATTAATGCCCCTCCGAGTGCATTCAGTGCAGGAAGTGGAGTGGAATAATTCGGATCGCTTGTATTTGTTGTGCCGGATGAGTCTGCATTGTCGAAAATCGTCAGGCCGTTCCACACATAAATTGCATCTGGCAGATTGGTGCCTCCATTGAAATAGCCGCCTCCGAGTCTGGGTATGTTGACGCCCTCAGCGTCCCAGTATTCGATGCCCATGCCTAAGTTGTTCGGCAAGCCTTGTTGCACGGTTTGAAGATCGGTCAGAAATTGTGCCTGGAGCGTCGGAGTAGGTGGGCTGTACCAGGGATCATTCGAGTCGAATCCGTTTTCGTAGTGCTCTCCCGCTTCGATGATGAAGATCGGCTTACCAATGTTATTGGCGGCATTGACCAGTACATCCTGTTCCACAGGCTGATTGTTCGGATTGGATTGCGCAGCCTGCGCGTCGGTCAGAGGGCCATGAAAAAACGGGTAGTAGCTCTGGCAAATCGCGTCATACGGAATACTGTTTTGATTCGCCAGAGTGAAGAATTGAGTTAGATCCCATGCAGGTGTGATGTGAATGCAAGTCAGCGGCGCGGGAATTGCCGGACCAATGGAAGTATCGCTGGCGGCGTCATGAACGGCTTGCATGGCCTGAATCTGCAGAGAGGCGAATCCACCAAAGTCGGCTCCGGTCGGACTACCGAGTGAACCTAGGAATCCCGTGTCGACTTCATTGCCGATCGCGACCAGATCGGGCATGGTGCCCGCCTTGCGATACGACATGATCTCGGCTTTGACATAGTTGTAGACATCGGTTTGCAACTGACTCAAAGTGTCGGAAGACCACGCTGGTGGGACGCTGGCAGAACCACCGCCATCGAAAAGCAGAGTCAACTCGACACTCATGCCGAGATTCTTTGCCCGCTTCGCGAGGTCGAGATCCTGCGCGTCGGTTTCGGCATAGCAGGCATTGCCGGTGCATCCCGCCTGCGATGGATCGGAATACGGAGGCGACGAACTGGGCCGCAGGCGCACCATATTGACGCCATGATTTTTCAGAATCTGGAGTACGTCGGTTTGAACTCCGTTGGTATCTTTCCACCAAACCAGCCCAGTTTCGATGCGCGCGGCTTCCTGCTTTTCTAATAGGGCATTGTCTACACCCCGGAAAAATGCCGGTCGCAGCAGCCACTGCTGACTTTGTGTCGTGTTGCCAGAAAGCGCGGTCTGATCGAGGAATGCTCCCGTAGTAGTGGAAGGCACATCCATCAAAAGGCCAGTGCTGTTGTTGGAAATCGTGTAGTAACCGTTAGTCGTGGCAGTGAGCGTCCATAGCTGAGTGGCAGCATTGCTGCACGGATTTTGCACCACATACGTCACTCCACCCGAGTTCGCACTGTCGAAACACAGGCCATTTTTAACGTTGCTAATCTGCCAAGAGCCACCGGAAGCTGAAGTGAAGGTCCAGCGCTGGCTTGTGTTGATGAAGCTCCGCGAGTCCTGCACCAAGCGAGTACCCGGCGTGGTCGAATTGTTATTGAGGTCAGCCTGCAGAGCGCTGAGTTGATTGAGAACGTAGTACGCCTGGCTGCTGATTGGAGTGATGTCGGTTGGTTGTGGAGGCTGCTGGCTTGGTCCCGCGACAACGAGGTTGGCCGAGGCCGTCCCGCCGTTTCCGGCTTCGTTCGACGTTACGGCGCTCGTCGTGTTGTTTTGTGTGCCGGAGGTTGTGCCGGTGACGTTCACTGCGAAGCTGCACGTAGCACTCGCAGCCAGGGTTGCTGCGGAAAGGTTGACTCTGCCTGACCCGGCAGCAGCAGTGATGGTCCCTCCGCCGCAGTTTCCTGTCAGTCCATTGGGCGTAGCAACGATTTGTCCAGCAGGCAGCGTGTCGGTAAAGCCGACGCCACTTAGAGACGAGCTGCTGTTGGGGTTCGAAAGATTGAAAGTCAGTGACGTGGTTCCATTTAACGCTACGCTCGCGGCTCCAAATGTTTTGCTGATCGTCGGTGGCAGCTTTGCCGGTGGAGGTGGCGAACCATTGGATGAGCCGCCTCCGCACGCAAAATTAGCTGCCAATCCCACAACGAGGCCGAAGGTGAACAAAAGCGAGTGCGACGCTATACGGAACCGGCCTGTCATGGATGATCCTTTAGAGGTTGGCCTTGATCGAGTTCTTGAGCGTCCGGCATGTCATCGGTCTGGGGTCTCGGCCGATTCATCTGGTGATAGAGCGCTTCAACTTGATCTTTGGCCGTCTTGATCTCCTGAAACAAATGCATTTCTTTCTGTGCCGCATCTGTCATTTGCAGCCGCCGATATGCCTGTGCCAATTGATAATGTGCCGAGCCGTTGAGAGGATCGGATTCGACCGCCATGCGCAGATACTTGACGGCTTCCTGCGGCTTTTCCTGCAATAGCATCTTCGCGAGGCCCATCTGAGCCTGAATTTCATTCGGATCGAGCTGGTAGGCTCGCTGATAGTGGGCGAATGCCTGATCCTGTTTCGATTGCAGCAACGCGATGCTGCCGAATTCGCACTCCGTCTTCGCCGAGTCACCATCGACAGCGACGGCGGTTTCAAATTCCTTCTGCGCTTGCACTTCTGCATCTGTATCGGCGCGGGCGGATTCCAGAATGGCTTCTCCCAATTCAAAGTGCACGCCGGGAAGAAGAGGATTGATCTGGAGAGCTTTTCGATAGTGCTCAATGGCGTCTTTAAGGTCATTCTGGTTGATCAGGTTTTCAGCGATCACCTGTTGCATACGTGCAGATCCTGGGGCGAGGACGGCAAGTTTGTTCATCGTGTCATCGGCCAACTCTCGATAAAGTCGTTGTGCCGAGTACAAAATGTCCGCATTGTCTGGATTGATATCCACGAGTTTTTGCACAACGGATATCGCATGTTCAGAGTCGCCTTGCTGGTGGTAGAGACCAATCAATTCCATTCCAACCTGCGTGCGAAGTTTTACGTCGGTGAGTTTCAAAAACGAGCTCTGCAAAAGTGTTTTAGCGGAACTATCCCCTAGCCTCCGGCCACAGATTCCCAGCAATGCCTTCGCTTTGATGAGTGAAGGCTGGACTGCGAGTGCTTCGCGGAAATCTTGCGAGGCCGCCCGACAATCGCCGCGACTCATCGCAATGAGACCCAAATAGACATGGGCTTCGGCATTGCGTGAATCGAGAGCCAATACTGCACGGAGATCCTTCTCTGACGCCTCGGCGTTGTTGCTTTTAAGTTCCTCCTCAGCGGTTCGAAGACGGGACCGGATCTCAGTAGTTTTCGTCTCTGCAGTCTTTGAAGATTGAACCTGCGCCCAGGCGTGCACCAACAGGCCCACAATGAAAAGACCTAGAGATAATGCACGCCGAAGCCAAATGGATGTGGCACAACTTTTTGCTACAGGAACTACGGTTGCGGATCGCATTCCGAGATTCTACCCACTGGCGCCGTACACAAATCCAACGTGGGCCCGGAAATTGCCGTTTAGCGTCAACCGGGCCCTGCATCAGAAATCAAAACGTAAAGCGTCCTCCCATTTGAATGATGCGACCCGGTCCAAAGTTATTCGCGCCTTGAGCAGAAGTAATCTGTCCTGCAGTATTCGACAGTATGTTTGCATCGGGGAGCGAGAACAGAGGGTGATTGAAAGCATTGGTCGCGTCTGCTCTGATCTCCAGGCCCATACCCTCTCTGATCCGGAAGGCTTTACCGAAGCTCATGTCCACTTCCACAAACCTCGGACCACGCAAGATGTCCCTTCCTGAATCGCCAAATGCGGGAACAGTACCGCTGCCAAGGCCCTGGTTGGTCGGATCTGTGAAGTCAGCAACGTTAAACCATTCATTGAGAGTCGGATGGGGCAACTTGCCGCTGCCTGTGCGATTCGGTAAAAGGCTGTAACCGCAGAAACAGTTAGGCGATCCTGATTTAGCCGGATCGCCGCCGTTCGCGTTTCCCGACACAGTAGGAGTGAACGGAATACCAGAGCGTGCCTGAATGACGCTCGAGATTCGCCACCCGCCGACGATTTGGTTTAAAACACCATGAACGGGATACTGCCTTCCTTCACCAAAGGGCAAGTCGTAACCGATCGAACCACTGAAATTGTGGGTGGCGTCGATTGCAGAAAGTCCGTAGTTTGCCTGATGGTTTCCTGCAATTTGCCAGATGTCTATATTCTGGTCGTGTCCATCGCCAGTACCTGTATCCAGCATCTTCGACCAGGCATAGTTGAACTGGTAGTACACCCCATGCGACAGACGCTTTGCGATCCGTAACTGCAGCGCGTCATAGTTGGACCATCCACTGAAGTCGTGGAACAGGATGCTCCTGAACCATGGAACAGGACGCAAGGGGCTGAAATCACCCGTATTCGACGAATTCGCCAGGTCACTTGCGGGTACCTGATTCATGTCATATTCGAAATTTAAGTGGGTACCTTTTGTGTGGACGTAACTGACATCCAACAAGTGGCTTGCGGGAAGTTCGCGCTGCACGCTCAGCAAGAACTCCTGGAAATATTGAAGAGGAAGCTTCGGCGGATAATACGCTACCCGCGCAAAGTTGAATTCATCCGGTGTAAGCGTGGAAGCGGTTGGAAACTTAAGTGATCCCGGCGGCGGACCACTTTGCAACTGAAACGCTACGTTTGTGCCATCACCAATGAAGCCCTGTGGATTGAAACCAAAGCCGAGTGTGGCAGGGAAATTATCGTGCGCATACAGTTCCGTCCCCCGAGGGACCTGAAAGACGCCGTAGCTGCCGCGAAAGGACCATTTATTCCAGGGAGACCAGGCAAAACCAATTCTTGGCGCCCATTCATTGACGCTGGGCTCAATGGTGTTGTGACCATTGATTTTTCCGTACTGCATGGCCCCTAATGCACCAGGAGGCAAAAACGCTCCCGGATTCGGAAGCGTGGGATTGAAATTTCCAAATCTTCCATCAGCTACAGCCCAACCCGTCTGGTGTTGGAATCGGAGGCCAAGGTTCAGTGTCAAACGCTGTGTAACTTTGAAATCGTCATTCACGAAAGCGTCTGTAATCCACGATGCAATATTGGTTGGCTCGCCGTTGAAAATGTTCCATGTGCCTACGTCCCCGAGTAGGAAATCGGCGAAGGGAACTCCGGTGCTCGTAGCTCCGCCGTTGCGAGGATCGGGCGATGTGCCGCTGTTGGTGCCGACACCCGTAAATGTGAAATCCCCAGAAGAAGCATCGCCCCAGGTAGTGTCATGTTGAAACCATCGATCCAACTCGCCACCCAATTTGACTGTATGCCGGCCGCGAATCAGAGTAAACACATCCGAACTGTAGTAACCGTCCTCCACCAGGTTCGCATGTACTCCGCCGCCGATGAAAGTTTGCGCGGCGATCGCCAACGAAGAACTTGAGACCGTGATGTTAGGGAATACGTCTGCTGGGGCCTGTGGGCCGTAGGTTGGTTCAATGCCGAGCTTGGTCAAGAACCCCTTGCCAAAAGTGGGGTTGGCGTACTGATCATGTTCGCGGTAGGCGCCCATACGAAACTCGTTGACCATTGTTGGATTGATTGTCCACGTCTCAGTAACCCTGGCGGACTGGTTGCGATTGTTGGGTGTTGATCTTGTGCAATCGAATCCCAGACCACATAGAGCGTCAGGGTTGAAGGTGAGTACGTTCGGATACTCAACCACCGCTCCTGCAAGCCGGTTGTTGGGAGAAATCTGGTAATCAATTTTTCCGGAATACCACGTCGACTTGCTGGGCGTGCCGACTACAGCGCTGTAATTATTGGTGCTGGTGTTAGGATCGGTCGGCTGCGGAAAATACGACAAAATGTTCGCCGCTACTGGATCAATCTGGGTCGAAAGAAGCATGTTTGACCCACCGTTAAGGGGCGCCCTGGCACATGGCGCTGGCGAGCAACTGCTCTTGTCGTAGATCGTGGCATGAAAAGATGGATCAGAGAAATTACCCTGGCGCATCGCCGCCGTAGGAACCGTAGTTGTGAAAAATCCGCTGGATTGTACTGGGTTCCGCTGATAGGTAAAGAAAAAGAATACTTTGTCCTTTACAATCGGCCCGCCAACACTGCCTCCAAATTCGTTCCACCGCTCCACCGCTTTCTTGCCGGTAGTTTGAAAGTAATTTCGCGAATTAAAAAAGTCATTCTGGTCGAACTCAAAAAGCGAACCATGCCACCGGTTGGCGCCGCTCTTGAGATTGACATTTAAGGACACCGCGTTTGCGCTCTGCGCGCCTGCATTGGCAGTGCTGATGCTGACTTCTGCAATTGCATCAACCGGCGGATAGTTATTGCTGACATTACCGTCGCGCACATCCGTGACCGCAGTTCCTTCGATCTGGTAGTTAGCGGTGAACGCTTGCGTGCCGTTGGCGGCGATCCCATCTCCGCCCGATCCCGCTCGATTTCCGGTTCCGCCTCCGCTAGCTCCAGGAAGTACCTTGGTCAACTCGCTGAACCATGTGGTCCCCACAATGGGAGAGTCCTGCACCGCTTTTGTATCTAAATTAAGTTGCTGGTCGGAGGTCTCTGTTTGTAGTAAAGGAACATCGCCTATGACCGTAACTTCCTCAGTGGTCGACCCCGGCTGCAGGGTGGCATCGATTGCGATGGTCTGGAGTTGCAGCGCAATGCCTTTGCGCACGAACTCCTTGAAGCCAGTTTTTGAGAAGGTAATCGTGTAAGGGCCGATCGGAACTGAAGGCGCATCGTAGATGCCGGCCGAGTTGGTTACAGAGTAGATGCTGACACCTGTGTCCAAATTGGTGATCGTGACCTTAACTCCCTCGACCAGAGCGCCCGAGGAGTCGGAGACGGTGCCTTTGATTTCTCCGGTGTTCGCGTTCTGGCCAAGAGCAACGCTAGCTAATAAACTTGCAGCCAGCAGAAGAAAAAGACGGCTAAAGCGGCGAGAAATTTCCGATCTCATTCGCGGAGCCTCCCCAGATTGACTCTCACTCAGAATCAACGCCTCAGATCAACTTGGAACTTTCGGCGCAAAACAATCCCCGGACGGAGTCCTGAAACGCACGCAGACACGAACGAGGGGAATCGTAAGCTCAGGTGTTAAATCGGCAATCCGTCAAAAGTTGGATTGAGAGAAAAGTATTTGTCTTGACAACGGTATAGAACCTGTGGGGAGAAATACTATAAATGCACTAGCCCCCGCTGCAGAGCCGTGACCACGGCTTCTGTACGATCGCTGACACCTAGCCGAATGAGAATGGCGCTGACATGAGACTTCACCGTAGCTTCAGTGATGCCTAGCTGAGAAGCGATGTCCTTGTTACTTTTTCCGCTAGCAAGCAGGAGAAGCACCTCCTGTTCCCTGGCACTCAGATCGGAATCCGGCATCCGTGACGCGAGTGCGCGGGCGACAGGTGGCGGTAAAAAACGCCCTCCCTTGTGGACCCGTTGCAACGCCTCCACCAAGGTTTGATACGGCATGCCTTTGATCACGTAGCCCTGCGCTCCTGCCTCCAATGCTCGATGAATATCCTCATCGCCTTCGTAGGTAGTGAGCACAACAAACCGTGCTCCTGGATGAGTCGAGCGAATCGAGCGAATTGCCTCCACACCACTCATGCCGGGGAGTTTTAGATCCATCAGCGTCACGTCTGGTTTGTATTTGGAAAAGAGCGCCACTGCCTCCTCGCCCGTGCCGGTCTGAGCTACGACAGTCATGTCCGAACGCGCGTTGACAATCGACGCGGCTCCTACAAGCATGAGGGGATGATCATCGACAATCATTACCTTCATCTTGCTGTTATTCGTTGTCATGTTTGCGTCCTCCTTTTGCAATAGCCGGCGTTTTGCGCGGAATGTGCAACGTTAGTTCGGTGCCTCTGCCGGACTGACTTTCCAATGCAAGCGCACCACCCATACGCCTCGCACGCTCGCGCATGCCAATCAGGCCGTAGTGGCCATTGGGCGAACCCGACACCACGGCCGGATCGAAGCCGCGACCGTCATCTTCTACCTGCACAATGAGATCGTTTTTGCCAAAATCAATACGGACTTGTACCTTCGTGGGCTGCCCATGGCGAATCGCATTATGCAGAGCTTCCCGCACGACCATGAGAAGTTCGTGCGCCGTGGACTGATGCAAATCGAAAGGCATACCTGCAATGCGATACTCGACGGGAACGCCGAATTCCTGGCTCACTTGCTGAGTCATACTCTTCAGGATTGGTCCAATCGTAGTTGCAGAACCATCCGAGTGCCGCAGATCCCAAACCGCTTCTCTGGCCTCGTTGATGGATGTGCGCAATTGCTCGCGCGCATAGCTCAGCAAGCTCTCTTTCGCGGAGGCTTCGGTCTCATCCAGGCTGGATTGTGCTTCCAGCAATGCCGAGACTCCGGCGCAGCCTTGGATCAGCGTATCGTGCATCTCTCTTGCCAGTCGATTTCGTTCGTTCAACACCGCCTCGAAACGCACATGCACCTGGCGGATGCGGAACTTGTATCCTCCCCAAATCAACGCTATCAATAAAAGGGAGCAGCAGCCCACAAACCAGGAAGTCCGGTAAAAATGTGGTCTCTGGATGATTTCAGTCGACGTTTCTGAAATCTGCTGTGGGTTGTTCATTTCAAACGCTTCAACGCGAAAACGATATTTCTCCGGGGGAAGATTGGTGTAGTACGCGACGCGGCGTGAGGAAGCTTCCGTCCAGTCTTTGTCGAATCCGTCCAGTTTGTAACGAAAGCGTACTCGCTCCTGCGATCGCAGCTGAATTACGCTGTAGTGCACTTCAATTTTGGAGTTATCCGGTGTTAGAGAAATGTTTTGCCGATTTGGCGTTTCAATGCCGTCTGCCAGTACTTGATCGATTACCACCGGCACAGATCCAAAGGGTTGTATCTGATTCACGGAGACGCGAACCAGCCCTTTGTTGCTAGCAAACCAAACTTCGCCCTGGGCGGTGACGACTCCTCCGGGTTTTTCAGCGCCATAAAGCTGCGTTGTTTCCAGCCCATCGGAAATACCATAGAACGTAAGAGACAGAGGATGTGATGGGTCTTCGGCAATGATGTCCAATTCTCGCCGATTGATCACCGAGATGCCGTTGGGACTGCTGATCCAAAAATTGCCATTTCTGTCCCCAAGCAGTTCGTAGATGCTGTTGCTGGCGAGCCCTTGCGCGGTCGTATAGTGAGTCAGCTTGCCAAAGCGCCAGCGGTAGAGCCCGCCGGTTCTGGTTCCGAACCACAAGCCACCATCAGAATCTTCCCGAATCGCCCAGATTTTTTCATTCTTCAGCGCCTCTGTAACTGTGTCGTTGAGAAAACGATCTCGATGAAAATGACTCACGCCACGATCGGTCCCAATCCATATATCAGAATTGCTGTCCTCCCACATGGACCGGGTGCTGAAATAACACAATCCATCGCGCATTTGGTAGTTCGTGAAACCTTCGGGACGCCAACGGCTTACGCCTTCATCAGTTGCGATCCAGACACTGCCGTCGCGTCCTTCAAGAAATGCGCGAATAAAATTGTTCACCAAGCCGTCTTTGGTCATGTAGTGCGCAAGATTTCCGTCTTTCTGACGAAAAACTCCACGGCCCTCGGTGCCAATCCAAAGAGCACCGCCGCTGGCGCGAAAAACGTTACGAACACGGACTCCGCTGATCCCAGGAAAATGAATCTGCTCCACTTTGCCTTCGTGAAAGCGAAACAGATTCGCCGCCGCGACCCAAACATCTCCATTTCGATCCTGATAGACGGTTTCTGCGTCGTAGTCGGCGGCATCAGGCAAAGCCATCGTCTGAATCGGTGTCTTGCTGAACCTCAGCATGCCTGCCTGCGTCCCAATCCAAATATTGTTCTCAGCGTCTTCGAACAGATTTAATGCAGTGTTACTAGGAAGATTGTCGGGTGCCGTGAGGTGGGAGAATTTGTGCTCGCGATATTTGTAAATCCCGTGGCCGATTGTGCCAATCCACAGAGTACTGTCTGAAGTTTCGTGGAGAAAGCGGACCGTCCCGCTCGTATTTCGTACAGTCACGAATGAGTCTGATTGCGTGGGTTTCTGATACAACCCGCCGATTGTGCCAATCCACAGCGTTCCATCGTGGGTCTCAGTGATCGATTTAACTCGGGTCTGGCTTCCTTCACCCTGCAAGCGATATTCCCGCGCGTTGTTGCCGCTAAGACGCAGGAGTCTGGATCCCCCGACCCAAAGATTTCCCTGGCTGTCTTCATCAATGGCATGAACTGCGAGTGGAGGAATGCGGTCACTGTTGTCGACACGCTCAAGTTGTTCACCTGAAAGCCGAAGAAGCCCAGTATCAGTCCCGACCCAGATCACTCCTTTGCTGTCCTGATATACGACGCGGACGAAATCGTTGATCAATCCATCTTTCGTCGAAAAAGAACGGAATACGCCATCTTTGTAGCGAGTGAGTCCACCGCCTTCAGATGCGATCCACAAGCTACCGTCCTGCGCGGCCATCAGGTTGAAGATGTTGTTTTCTCGAAAAGCAGGCGTGTTGTCGCGGTCGTACAGAACCAGACGCGCTCCGTCAAAGCGCAGCAGACCGCCAGTAGTTCCGATCCATAGATATCGGTCTTTCGTCTGAGCAAATGCCTGAACCGTCTGTTCAGGAAGGCCGTCCTGTACTTGCCATGTACGCTCTACATAAGTAGTAGTGGGAGCGGAGTCTGCGGCCAGAACGACGGCGCATGTCAGCAGAGAACTCAGTATTAGACCCGCTACAACCGAACGAACCATGGATGAGACCTTGGCCTTCGGTGGTTTATTGTACTGCCGGAAAACGCTGCAAGCCGTGCCAAACTAAGCCTCACGGCTGGGACGTTTTTCCTCGCGTGAAACGATCAAAGACAGTCATAGCAGGCAAGGCTCGGTATTGATCGTCAAAGAGCCCGCGTGTCGTCAGCGGCCCCTGCACCGCCGGTTCCCACCAGAACACGCCTTTCCCGAAGCCGTTGGGAGTTTCCATCACGGTGCGGTTCACCTCGTCAAGAAATTCTCGTTGTCCCTCGGGAGATTCTGGAAACGGGGCAGGCTTACTGACGTAATTGCCCGGTTTCCAGTTGTAAGCCGTTTCCACCACAATGATGTCCTTTTTGTACTCCGTGGCCATGAATTGCAAGTTGTGCCTCAGATCATTCAGGCTCCCATGCCACCACGGATAGTAGGACTGCCCAATGATGTCAAAAGGGATTGCATAGGAATTGAGCTTGTCGAAGAATGCCTTCGTTGCCTTCGCATCGGCGCCGCGGTCGATATGGATCATGATCTTTGGGCGTGGATTGTTGCCTCGACCAGCGTCAACTCCATTAATGCCTGCATACACCAGTTCGGCAAACTGGTCCCAGTTACCGGGAAGTTTCCCATCAGGCCAGAGCATTCCGTTAATGATTTCGTTGCCGACCTGAACCATATCGGGGAGTGCCCCAGCGTCTCGAAATGCGGCAATTGTGTCTCGGGTGTATTCGAATACGGCTTTTACTAATTCCGCATGTGACTTACCCTGCCACGCTTTGGGGATCGGCTGCTTGCCGGGATCGGCCCAGTCATCGGCATAGTGGTAGTCCAGCAGAAACTTGAATCCGAGACCCTTGGCCTGCTTCGCCAATGCGATCGTGTACTGAAGATTGTTGGGCAGATTCGCGGGTGTGTGAAATAGGCGAAGACGAATCCAGTTGTAGCTGTGGTCCTTCAGAATTTGCAGGCCCGGCTTGGCCTGGTCCCCGTCTTTGAAAATGATACCCTGCTCCTCGGCTTGCGCAAGAAAGGAAACGTCCGCACCGATCGCGTAGTCCAAGCTATAGCTCGCATCAGGTTCCAGAGAAGCGGTTACTGAAGACTCGGAAGCGTGTGCCAGAGCGCCCTCTGCCAGCATTCCAGCAACGAAGGTTCCCGTTTTTTTGATGAAGTACCGTCTTTGCATGTCGGTTGCAACTCCGTACAATCGGAACGCTTACTCAAAATTACTGATTTTAAATAAGCTATCTAACAATCCACTCCGCCAAAAGTATGAGCAGCCCTCGGCTGCTTTGTGATTGAATTCCAAAACGCATCGACCGAGATCCGCGAACAAGATTAAGAGGCCGTTCTGTTCGCTGATTCTCCCACAGGTGAGCCATGAATCGTCGATCCTTTACGCAAGTGCTTGCAGGAGCCGCCGGGGCTTGCGGTCTTATTCGCACCTCTGATCTGTTCCATCGACCGGTTTCTACGGCTAGCGCCAGCGCTGCATCGATTGTGCCTTTCCGCCTCTCCGTCATGCTCTGGACAGTTTTTACCGATCTGCCTTTCGAACAGCGCTTAGAAAAAATCGCCGAAGCTGGATATCAGAATGTTGAACTGGTGGGTGAATACAAGAAGTGGACGCCATCAGATTTTCAGCGCGCTAACACCAAACGCAAAGAACTTGGTATCACCTTCGACTGCACAGCCGGATTGAAACACGGCATAGGTAACCCTGCAGATCGAGAGGCGTTGCTGGCCGAGCTGCGTCATGAGCTGCCAATCATGGAACAAATTGATTGTCCGGCTTTGATTTTGCTTTCCGGCAATCGGGTCCAGGGAATGCCTCGCGAGGTCCAGCGTCAGAGCTGCATTGAGACACTGAAGGCAGCCGCGGCAGTTGTGGAAGGAAAGTCGATTAACGGCGAGCCAGTCCGGCTGCTGCTTGAAACCATCGACCCAGAGGAAAATCCGCAATACTTCTTAACAGAAATCGCTGAGGCACTGCAGGTTGTGCAGGCGGTCAATCACCCCCAGGTGCAACTGCTTTACGACTTCTACCACGAACAAATTGCCGCTGGAAATCTAATTGCGAAGTTAGAGAGAAGCATCCCGCACCTGGGGCTTGTGCACATCGCCGACGTTCCCGGCCGCCATGAACCGGGCACAGGCGAGATTAACTACGAGAACATCTTCCGCAAACTGGCCGAGCTAAATTACAAAGGAGTGGCAGCGATGGAGTTTCATCCCAGCGGCGACCCGATCACGCAACTACGAGCCGCGCGGGATATGGCATTACGGGCGGGATCTGAGGGTGCTCACATCAAGACTGCGCCTGCGTAATCCAGCCAATCGGTAATTTTACGATTGACTGGGACTATGACAAGAATGCATGTCTGTGCGACGCGAACTGGATCACGGAACGCGCGTCGCACAGTATCAGTCAGATGGATCAGAACTCCAACCGCAACGAGAGCTGTAGCACGCGGTAAGACGCGAAGCCGTTGTTGATCTGAGTCCCGACCGTGGTCGAGATCTGGCCGAACAAACAACTGACATTCGTAATATCCTGGCATGGCGTGCTGAAATCCGGATGGTTCAAAGCATTGAAGGCATCCGCTCGGAACTTCAATGCTACCCTCTCCGTGAATGGGAACGACTTGCCGAGTCCCAAATCCAGATCGAAGTACCTCGGGCCGCGCAGATTGTTGCGGGCGCCAATGTTGAATCCAAGAGGACCAACATAATCTGAGTTGGCTTGAGTGGGGTTAGCGAAGGCAAAAAGGGCTTGGCCTTTTCCTCCAGTCAAATGAGTTTTTACGTCTGAGGCAGGTCCTGTCAGAATGGCTGGCGCATTATTAGCGTAACCAGCCACAAACGCATTAGCAGTTGCAAAGTAAGCATTTCCGCTGTGCACGCTGGGAAGACCGCTAATACTCCAGCCTCCGATGGCCTCGTCGAGCCAGCGCGGCGCAGAAGACCCGAATGCTCTCCCACGACCAAATGGCAAATCGTAAATGAAGTTGCCATTGAAGTAGTGCGTCACATCAAAGTCGGAGTTCGAACGGCATTCGCGTGGCCGTAGTACGTCGCAGATAAAACCGTATCCGCCGATGGCCCCCTGATTGGCGATGATGGAGACATTGTCGATTGAGTGTGACCATGTGTAGTTCAGGTCAAACTGCAAACCATGGCCAGCGTTCTTATGCAAAGTGGTAAGCAACCCGTGGTAGGCGGAGAATCCTTTGTTTGTATAGAAAGTGTTCTCGGAAAATTGAGACCCCATACCGACATTCGGAGGAAGGATTCCCAATAGCGAAAGAAGCTCTGTGAAATCCGCAAAATCGCCCCGTGTGATGAATGTGCTAAGGAAAGAACCAGCAAGGATCGCAGTGTTTTGCCCAGGGGGACCCAGCTGGGGAAGCACGTTGTTGTACCAAGGCTGTTCGGTAATACTCGCGCCAGTCCGCACTTGTTGTGTTACTCCCGCAAATGCGGCCGACATTTCTTGTCCTGAAATCGGATCAGGGAAATCAATCAGCTGGTTGGCATCTGCCTGTGCGAGCAGCCGTCGGCCAAGGCGACCAACATATGACGCTCGAAGAATGAATCCTCCGGGTATCTGGTGCTCAAAGCCGAGGTTGAATTGAATTGAATACGGAGTCTTCAAGTGATTGTCGATGGTTTCGTTGAAGGCTTGCCCATTGGCGAGGCCAAATGGCACTGCGCTCGCTCCCGAGCCTGAGACGAAGGGGAAAAATGGCTTCGTAATCGTCGGCGCTGTCGGTGTCGGTGGCGGATTGTTTACTCCGGTGAATCTCGCGTTATTCAAGAGCGTGTTGAAGGTGCTGTTGGGATCACCCAAGGGCGTGGTCACACCGGCTTGAAAAAGATAGTCGAACTGTGACTGCTGGTACTGCACAGCATTGATCACGGTCTGGTCGTAGAAGATGGCCGCACCCGCATTAAAAACCGTCTTGGGGTTCAGGCTGTATGCTAATGCAAGCCTCGGACCGAAGTCTCTGTAGGTTGGCTGGAAGTAGCCTGGCGCATGATTCGCTTTGCCGCCCAAGGAATAGGCGATCAGTGGTACAGCAAGATTACCTGACTGGCTAGCCGCGCTTTGTGCCACACGATCTTCGAAATATTGATTGAAACCGAAATTCTCAATGGACTCAATCCCATGTATTTCATACGGTACGCTATAGTTCGACCAGCGCAGACCATAGGAAACGGTAAGCTTAGGCAGGACCTTCCAAGTATCGCCGAAATAAAGTTCCGTTTCGTAGTATTTGTAGGTGCGAGTTTGACCGGAACCCTGGGTCAAAGTATTCCCTTGCGCGTTGTAGTTGAAAGTGCTACTGACTGACGAGTAGGGAGCTAGAGCCAATGCGAACGCGGCATCATAAAGCCCGGGAGCGAATCCACAGGTATTTGACGATTGAGGACAGATATCCGCGGGCCGGAAGCTTGGGTCAAGGCTTGGTATAAAACCACCCAAGCCAATCGATGGCACGTTGTAGTTGAGGATGGTATAGCCGCCAGGTTTGGGCCACTTGAATGTCCCGCCCATGTGGAAGCTGTGCTTTCCTTTGTCCCAATTAAAATCATCACGAATTACAGGGATGGGATAAGTCCGTCCCTGCGCGTTAATGGCGTTACGATAGGGTCCAACCATGATGGTTCCGCCAGAACCTGTTCCGCCAAAGCCATTGTTGTACTGCGTTGGGCCGGTTGGATTGAAAGTATTGGGAAAGTTGAAATTTTCGTACACTTCCCCGTAGTAAGCCTGGTTGACCTTGGTATTGCTTATGGTCCAGACAAAACTCCCTACCCAGGCATAGCTGCGATCGATGAAAGGAGCGGTCACGGGATCGCCAGGAAACCAAATACTACTTTGCGTTCCGTTGACTCTCGTAAATGTGCCGCGACCAAAAAATTTCATCTTATCGTTCAGCGTGAAATCAACCTTTTGTACGTAATCGTATTCCCTATAGGGAAACGGAGCGTTGAACTCAAACCCACCGGTATTGATAGCATCTCCAATGCTGGTGTTGTTGGAGTGCGGATATCGGCTGGCAAAGAGGCTCAGCAACGATGGGTCGAAGCCTACACCCTGAGGATCGAACCCTGCTACCTGTGCTGAACTCAGAGTTCCTATGTTGCCGGAATTGTTGATGTAGTTGAGGGTGCCATTCCGGTAAGAATCCAATGGAACGATGCGATTCTCAATGTTGGATAGGGTGTCTCGGCGTGCGTTAAAGTCGAAAAAGAAGAACAGCTTGTTCTTGAGGATCGGTCCACCTATGTTGCCGCCGAACTGATTGCGAATGAGAGGAGGCCGCGGGGTGTTGCTATTGTTGTTGAACCAATCGTTGGCCTCCAAATCGGTATCACGGTGGTATTCCACCAGAGAACCGTGGAATGAGTTGGTACCACTCCGGGTTACGAGTTCGAATTGGCCACCCCCACCGCCGTTGGCGCTGGAAAGAAAGCCGGCCTCCACACCTCGGAATTCTTGCACAGAATCAACGGGAGCGGTGGCAACGATAGTTCCAAAATTCCCTGTGGCCATGTCGTTAACGTCTAAGCCATCCACGCTAACGCGGTCCTGATCTACGCGTGCGCCAGTTACTGACCCGTCGAGCGTAGTGCCGGGCTGTTGCACGAAGAGAGAAGACGGAGTGCTTCGATCCTCAACCGGCAAATCATTCAAGTACTGAACTTGAACGTTGTTGCCGATCGTTGCATCCGTCGTGTCGAGAGTCACGTCTTGGTTGGCCCCCGACACTTCTACCACCTCGTTGGTAACCCCAACCATCAGTTGAGCATTCTGCGTGCGAGTGGCATCCACGTTTAGATAGAGGCTAGAGATGACAGTGGCTTTGAAGCCTTCCTTCGCGAACTCAATTTTGTAGCCCGGTCCCGGCTTGACCTGGGTGATCGTATAAGAACCTGAAGCGTTGGTGACCGTCCTATAGTTATCACCAGTTTGGGAGTTCTGGAGAGTGACGTTCACGCCTGGAACGACGGCGCCTGTTGAGTCAGTGATAACACCAGTGATGGTAGCCACGTCCTGAGCCCTCAGTAGGGCGGGACTGCAAAAAATTAAAGCAAGGGCAACAATTCCGACCAGAGAACGACGGACCACCATACTCCCCTCCTGTTGGGCGCGGACGATAGGCAACGGGCACACCATAATACAAATCATTGTCAACATTCAACTTGTTTCAATGCGCGTGTTTTTATTTTTGAAACATTGCCGAATGTATGTTTATTTTGTTATTAAGAAGTTTTGAAAGCGGTTTCTTCCAGAAAAGTGCCCCAGTAAACGAATCGGCGAAGTACGATGACAGTGGCCCTAGAGCAGCCATGACGATCGGTCTTTCTAGCTAAGGCAATGTCTTTATTGGCCTTGGTATCGTTAGGTGTAAAAGTCTTTTGATTTCAGTTGGCTAATGAGTTTTAAAACCCCTAGACGAAAATCCTAGGGATTTCCGTCCTTTATCGCATGCCCAATCCTTCCCTTACTCCCGAGGTGATTTCCGATTCCTTAGTCGAGCGATTCCAACGCAGATACCGAACACAACCGAGAATTTTCCGTGCTCCGGGCCGTGTCAACCTGATCGGCGAACACACCGACTACAACGAAGGATTCGTGATGCCCGCCGCCATTGGATTCTCTACCTGGGTGGCGGCGGGTGAGCGCGAAGATCGATTGATCCGCGTGCACTCAGAACAGTTCGACGGGACCGTCGAATTGTCCTTAGACGCACTCGCGGGACCGCCCCGAAAGCACTGGAGCGACTTTATCCGCGGCGTGGCTGCGGTATTGCAGTCAAGCGGATACAGATTGCACGGCGCCAACCTATTGATCCAGGGACAGGTGCCGGTTGGTGCAGGCTTGAGTTCTTCGGCGTCGCTCGAAGTTGCAACTGCGCTCGCGCTGCTCTCCGCGTCGCACTTTGAGTGCCCACCTCTCGATCTCGCGAAGATGTGCCAACGCGCCGAGCATGAATACGTGGGTACGCGGTGCGGCATCATGGACCAGTTCGTCGCCGTTTTCGGCCTCTCGGGTCATGCTCTTCTGCTGGATTGTCGGTCTCTGAACTACGAGGCCTTACCCATTTCTGCCGATATTCGCCTGCTGATCTGCAACAGCATGGTCCGGCACGAACTCGCGGCGGGCGAGTACAACCATCGCCGGGCCGATTGCGAAACCGGAGTGCGAATCTTGCGTGAGCGATTGCCCAACATTGCAGCCCTCCGTGATGTTTCACTGGACGATTTGGAAGAGAACCGGAATGCATTGTCGGATGTGGTCCATCGCCGATGCCGCCATGTGATCAGCGAGAATCAGCGTGTACTCGCCGCCGCTGATTCGTTGAAGTCCGGCGATCTCGGCCAATTTGGACGGCTGATGTACGAGTCTCATCGCAGCCTGCGCGACGATTACGAGGTCAGTTGCCGCGAACTCGATCTACTTGTCGAAATCGCGTCGAATTGCGAAGGCGTCTATGGCACGCGCATGACCGGCGGTGGATTCGGTGGCTGCACGATCGCCTTGGTTCGTGCCGACATGGTGGAAAATGTCCAGTCCACGATCACGGATGCATATAAAAAGAGGACTGGGATCATTCCCGATGTGTATGCGTGCATGGCCGCACAAGGTGCAGGCATGTGGCCGGAACGCGCTTAGCGATTGGAAAATGCCCCCTCTGTTTTTTTCAAGAAACTTTGTTCCACCTTCCGGGTTTAACCAGACAGGGCGAATCCAATCATTACCGTCGTCATGCCCATCCCTTGCATGCTAAGAGTGACTTTTGTATGGTAAAAAGCAGCGAGATCCAGAACGAGAACGCAAAGATGCTGCGGCTTACCAATATCGAGGATTCGCGGTGCCGACATTGGTGTGCCGTTGTAATATTA
>Ga0307479_10000183_pt1 | contig 58444 bp, 51 predicted proteins | sample atmos_gasesECM4C_FD_203743 | JGI IMG/M metagenome (GOLD analysis project Ga0307479, IMG submission 203743) | Hardwood forest soil microbial communities from Morgan-Monroe State Forest, Indiana, United States - atmos_gasesECM4C_515 | ecosystem: Environmental > Terrestrial > Soil > Temperate...
TTGGGCAGATGTGCCAGCGGCTGGGGATTGGCATCATTGCCGCCAATTCGCCACAAGCCAAAGGTCGGGTGGAGAGAAAACATGGCACCCACCAGGATCGCCTGGTGAAGAAAATGCGGCTGAAGAAAATCAAGACCCATGGGGAAGCGAACCTGTTTCTGCAGAAGGAATATCTGCCGGAACACAATCGGCGGTTTCGAAGAATCCCGGCGCAACCCGAGGACTATCATCGAGCGGCCCCGCGGGCGGCGGAGTTGGAGGAAGTTTTTCATCTGGAAACCGGGCGAATCCTGGGCAACGACTGGGTGGTGCGGCACGACAACCGCTATTTCCAGGTGCAAGCACAATCCCGACAGTATGCGCCGGCCAAGGGCAAAGTCACGGTGTGCGAATGGGAAGACGGGCGCTTGCAGATTCGCTATCGCGATCGGGCGGTGAGTTGGGAGGAGATTCCAGGCCCAGTTCCAGCTCAGGCGGTAACCCCTGGAGAGGCCAAGGCCAAGAAAGTAAAGCCGCCCACGCCCAGAGCGGATCACCCCTGGCGGCAGGACTATCGCAAGATGCGCCCGTGGACTCAGCCCGGGCAGGTGCCGCTAATCAATGAAATGTCCGGTGGAGATCGCCCATGAAATGGCCGCGTGGCAGGGAGCAGAAAAAATGGCGGCGCGAAAGGCTGTGGAAAAGCCGCGGAGTGGAAAAGTCAAAAAACGACTTTCCCACTCCACTTGGAAATCCCGCAAACCCCGCGGGATTCCCACTTTCCCCCAGCCTCGGCGACTGCGGGAGATTAACTAAAAATCGGACATTTCATTTACTAAGAAAACGGGGCACTTCTAATGTCGTAAGCATGGGGACACTTCTAATGTCGGTTGACACTCTCAGGCGTGTCTTGTGCTGTCGAGAACTACAATTGCGCAACGCCGGCGATCGTGTTCGCGCCTACTGCAGACTGGTATGGCGGAGAACTGTGGAGGTGCCAGCACCTCGCCGTCGAATATCACTGGAGAGAGGAAATAGCTGGTTTTCCAAGACAATTGGAGCGATAATCCGTCAGCCGCGAGAAAAAATGGAAACCCCGGTTTCTCCCTGTTCACTCCCGACCCGACACTTCGGTACTTCCGTTCGTTCGTGCGCCTTTCCCCCGTGTTGGAACTGCAACAGAGGACTTGGGTACAAATGGTTCTGACCGGGAGCCGTTCCAGCCCTAAGGTTCAAGCTTTGGTGCGGGCGTTCAGCGGTTTGACACGGCTGCTGCCTTCCGACAACAAACTCCTCCGGGGATTCTTGTTGAACGGCTCGACCGTGTTCGATCGCTATTGTTTCGACTTTACCTTCCATTGCTGGCGCATTGGGGTGCGGTGGTCGGCGCAAGCATTTCCTGAACAATTCACTCGCCACATGATATTTGACGGCTTGTATCAACCCGATGTCTTGTACTGGATACGCCGCCTTTCTCGACCCGGGGACACCATCTTCGACGTGGGGGCTTTCCACGGTCTCATGACAGTGGTTGCCAGCAAAGCGGTCAAGGAAAGAGGACGAGTGATTTCGTTTGAGCCCAACCAGAAGTCGAGAGCACACCTCAGCGCTCACTTAGAATTGAACAAATGCGGGAACGTGACAATCGAGCCAATCGGCCTCATGGACGCTGAACGGGACTTTGAGTTCTATCCGCAAGCGGGGAACTCGTCATGGAACTCTTCCTTTGTCCGGGAGTTCGTCGATCCGAGTGCGGAACTCCAACCGGAGAAGATTCACTGCGCGACTCTGGACTCATACGTGGAGACCAGACGTGTTGTACCGCGACTGATTAAGATCGACACAGAAGGCACGGAGTTCAAGGTGTTGAAAGGCGGCCTAGCAGTGCTACGGCAATACCGTCCGATCGTGTTGATGGAGTTTAATCCCAAGTCCGCCGAGAAAGCAGGAACCACGGTGGCCGAGATCCTGAAGTTGTTAGAGGATCTGAACTACCAAATGCTCGTCGTCCCGGCGAAGCCCTACGGAGGTTACGATTTCCGGGTGCACGTTCGGTTTTCGGAAGATGTCCCGACCTTGGAAGGGCTGGCCAACGTGGCCTGTGTACCTCAGGAGAGGGTGGCGGATCTGCGGCTTTGAATCAGCTGAAGGGTGGGGAGGCGGTTTTACGGCGATTCAGCGCTTCATTGCAGTGGCCCGAGCGTTCAAGTACCAGCGTACATAAAATCCGCCACGCGCCTCAAGAAGCGAGGCAATTTCTTGCGCTCGTGCTCGGAGAATCGACGGTGAAATCCATTCGGACATACACTCGGCGAGTGGGCGTGTCGGCAGCCTACATTCAGACACTGAGACGGTCCACGATTAGGTATCCCATCAGAAATCGACAATCGAGGGGCACTCCGGCGTGGTCGACAGGGCGGGATTTGCCGAAGCAAGGACACTACGCTATCTTGAAGTTTACAGCGCGGAAAAACTGGGGAGGGGGAGCCACTTCGAATGAGCCGGGCGATCAGTGTTTTTGGATTGGGCTACGTCGGAACAGTGACAGCTGCGTGCCTGGCACACCAGGGAAACCGAGTAACGGGCGTCGATCTGAACCCTTCCAAGGTGAAAGCCCTGGCGAACGCAAACAGCCCCATTGTGGAGCCCGCTGTGGCGGATCTGATCACGGAGTGCCGGAAAGCTGGCCGCTTGTGTGCCACCATCGATTCCGAGAAAGCCGTCCTGCAGACCGACATTACGTTCCTGTGCGTGGGTACTCCCAGTATGCGCAACGGCAATCTGGACTTGGGACACGTTGGACCAGTCTGCCAGGAAATTGGAAACTCCCTTCGGAAGAAGGATTCCTTTCATCTCGTGGTGCTCCGCAGTACCGTGCTGCCGGGCACGGCCGAGTCGCTCGTGGTGCCGACTTTGGAGAAAACCAGTGGGAAACGAATGGGGAGAGATTTTGGAGTCTGTGTGAATCCCGAGTTCATGCGCGAAGGCAGTGCGGTGGCGGACTTTCTTGAACCTGCGATCACTGTGATCGGTGCCGCGGACCCCGCCCACAGCCAAGTTCTCCGCGGACTGTATTCCACGATGCCAGGCCAGATTTTCGAAACTTCGTTCCGCTCGGCCGAAATGGTGAAATATGTGTGCAACGCCTGGCACGCCGTCAAGGTTTCCTTTGCCAATGAGGTTGGGACGCTGGCGAAAGAGTTGGGAGTAGATGCAGAAGCGGTGGTTGGAATCTTCGCTGCCGACACCAAGCTGAACATCTCGCCGACCTATCTAAAGCCCGGGTTCGCATTTGGCGGTTCTTGTCTGCCCAAAGACGTGCGCGCTTTGAACTATCGTGCCAAAGAACTCGACCTGAATTTGCCATTGTTCCAATCGATCCTGCCGAGCAATGTCGAGCACCTCGAGCGCGCGGTGGAGATGGTCCTGGAAACCGGCAGGAACAAAGTGGCAATGCTTGGCCTGAGCTTCAAGGCGGCCACTGATGACCTGCGAGAGAGCCCTCAGGTTCAGCTCGTCAAGCGCCTTCTTGGGGAGGGCCGGCAAATTCGGATCTGGGATGACAACGTGTCACTTGGCCGGCTGATCGGCTCAAATCGGCAGTACATCGAAGAGGTGATTCCCCACATTGGTTCGCTACTTTGTACCAGCCTCGCAGAGGTTCTTCAGGATGCGGAAGTTGTTGTCATCGGAACCCGCGGAGTGGATCGCGAGGAGTTGAGCCGCACCCTCCGAAAGGAACATAAAGTCATCGACTTGGTGAACCTCGAAAGAGCGTCGCGGCCTGAGCCCTCAGGTGACTATGAGGGGATTTGCTGGTAGCGCTTCCATGCCATGAACATTCTTTGGGTGAAAGCTGGTGGACTGGTTCCGCCCGATACGGGCGGAAAAATCCGCAGTTACAACATCCTGCGCGAACTCGCGCGGCAACACTCCGTCACTTTTTTTTCGTTCTACGCGGCGCACGATAGCGATCTGCATCCAGGATTGAAAGCTATGTTTGACCGTGTAGTCTGCTTGCCGATCGCGCTCCCCAAGCCCAAGAGCCTTACCGAAATGCGCGACTACACCATGCGGTTGTTTTCTCGCGAGCCCTACAACATCACAAAATATTGTCGCTTCGAAGTGCGGCGAAGATTGCAGGCTCTGCTGAACGAGGAAACCTATGACGTCATTCTGTGTGATTTCATGATCGCGGCGGGCGTCATTCCGTGGGATTGGCCAACTCACAAAGTCCTGTTTACACACAATGTCGAGGCCACAATCTGGCGCCGTCATTACGAAGTTGCCACCAATCCAGTATGGAAGGCCGCGTCATGGTGGGAGTGGCAAAGGATGGAAGCTGCAGAGAGAAAGTATTTGCATCTAGCGGACAAGGTGCTTACTGTCTCCGAGACCGACCGCGATGTGTTCGTGTCGTTCGTGGATGCAGACAAACTCGCCGTGATTCCCACCGGCGTTGACGTGAATTACTTCCAACCCCTGCCCACGGAAGAAAAGGCGAATTCTCTTGTATTCACCGGTTCGATGGATTGGCTTCCGAACGAAGATGCGATTCTTTACTTTGTGGATGCGATCCTTCCTTTGATCAAACAGGAATGTTCCGATGTTTCTATCGAAGTGGTGGGTCGAAATCCTTCCCCCAAGCTGCTCGCCTTGACGGAGAGAGAACAGAGCGTGCGGTTGACCGGGTGGGTGGACGACATACGGCCGTTTGTCGCCCGGGCTGCCGTTTGCATTGTGCCATTGCGCATTGGTGGCGGTACGCGTCTGAAGATTTTTGAAGCCATGGCGATGAGTAAAGCCGTGGTTTCAACATCGGTGGGGGCCGAGGGCTTGCCAGTACGATCCGGCGAGAACATCCTGGTGACCGAGACACCCAGAGATTTTGCGCATGCTGTGCTTTCGCTGCTGCGTGATCCCAACCAGCGGCAGCGATTGGGCGCTTCGGCGCGAGCCTTGGTACAAGAGCGTTACAGCTGGCGGAAGGTTGCTGAGACCTTTGCCGATGTTCTTGCCGCATGCGTCTCCTCGCGTCCCCCAGTGCCAGTGCAATAGCTTCGAAGCACTACCACTCCGGCCGCAACGACGCCGGTGAAAAAGACGCATCCGACCAGGGGAGAATCCCTCCTCGGACGTCCGATGGTGGCACTCTTCGTATCCCGTTCGGTCTGACTAGCCGCGGGTCCGCCGGTCGCCGGATAACAAATAGCCCGGGCTACGATTTGCGGGAAATTACCGCTAGTATGAAGGAGTATGGATTCTCCGAACCAGCCGTGGTCCGAGGCTTCGACCGCTGAACTCGATACCCGGCGGGGGCAGCCACTGGTAAGCCAGGCTCTCCGCACCGGGCCAGCTAGGGTCAAGCGAAGAATTTTTTTCCTCGTGGATTCCCTTGACGTAGGTGGCACCGAGACTCAAGCCGTCGAGTTAGCGATTATGCTCAACCCTGAGCTATATGAAGTAACGCTTGGCTGTCTCCGGGCTCGCGGCCCGCTGCTCGAGAGGTTGGCGGGTTCACTCGCCTCCGTACGCGAGTTCCACCCCAAGGGTGGGCTCGATTCGGTAGAAGGGATGTATCAGTTACTTCGCCTAGCAATTTTCCTACGTCGGGGACGCTTCCAAATCGTTCATACGCACGATCTTTACTCGAACCTGATGGGTGTACCAGCGGCCGTGATCGCGCGGGTGCCGGTCATCATTTCCAGCCGGCGCGACCTGGCGCATCTTGACTGGTATCGGATTGGACACAGAAAGTGGTTGCGCTGGCTGCAGAATCTTTCTACCGCCGTATTGACGAACGCTAATGCCGTCCGGAAAGCGGTCTTAGACGAGGACCACTTTGCACCAGAAAAAGTCCGGGTTGTCCATAACGGCGTCGATCTTGAGCGTTTCAGCCAAAGGTCGAACGACCGCGCATGGCTGGTTCCAAACGCGAATCAGCAAAGATGGATTGTTCTGGTTGGAAACATGCACGGTGACGTGAAGGGGCATGCGTTGCTCATCGCGGCAGCCGAGACTGTGGTCCGCGAGTTTCCTGACGCCAGATTCTTGTTTGCAGGGGATGGAGAGCGAAAAAAGACCTTTGAGCAACAGATTACCCGACTTGGTCTTGGAAGACACTTTTACTTCCTTGGCCGCCGTAACGACGTGCCGCGAATTCTGAGCTGCTGCGACATTGGAGTGCTCCCTTCCCTAGCCGAAGGCCTTCCGAATGCTGTATTGGAATACCTCGCCGCAGGTCTGCCCACGATCGCTAGCCGAGTCGGAGGCAACGTCGAGATCATTCAGGAGGGCAAGACTGGGCTGCTGGTTCCACCGGCGGATACTTCCGCCCTCGCGGCCGCGCTCTTCCGTCTGTTGCGAGACCCTGGCCTTGCGGCAGAATTAGGAAGAAACGGGCAGAGCTTTGTCTCGGCTGAATTCAGCCTCGAGCGCATGATCGAGAAGACGGATCAGATGTACACCGAGTTGCTCCAATCGCGAGGTGTGGAATGAACCTGGGGCTGAACTATAGTCCCGCGGGTTGGAAGCGCCTGTATGGGCACGTCCGTTCGATGGACGGTGCGGAAATCGTAGACCGACTCCGGCAGCACGCCACCGCGCGTTTCGATTGGGTGCGTTACAAACTTGGCTCCGATTTCTCTCCTGAGATCGCTGACGCGCCCCAGGGTCAACCGCGATTCTTCTTCTCCCCCGAAGATGTTCCCCGTCTCTGTTCCAGGTTACGTGAACTGCTTCCCGAAAACGCCGAACAGATCGTCCACCGCGCGGAGCGCATCTGCCAGCATCGCTTCGGCCTCCTGGGCTACGAAGCTGTCGATTATGGAACCGAGATCGACTGGCACTGCGACCGTGTTCACAGCAAGCGCGCGCCACGGAAGCCATGGTTCAAACTGCAGTATCTTGATTTCGACCAGGTCGGCGACAGCAAAGTGACCTGGGAACTGAACCGTCATCAGCACCTGGTCATTCTGGCCAAAGCCTTTCGGCTGAGCGGCGACACGAAATTCGCTTCGGAGTTATTCGCCCAATGGCATCACTGGCACTCTGAAAACCCGTATCCTATCGGCATCAATTGGGCCAGCAGCTTGGAAGTGGCTTTTCGCAGCTTGTCCTGGCTCTGGACTTACTTCCTGATGGCCGATTCTTCCGCAACGCCAATGGCGTTTCGACGCTCATGGCTGCGGGCCCTGGCGGTTTCCGGGTGCCACATCGAGCGCTATCTTTCCACCTACTTCTCCCCCAACACGCATCTGCTCGGTGAGGCGGTTGCTCTGTTCTTCATCGGCACGCTTTGCCCTGAGATTCTTGCATCTCGTCGGTGGCAACAGCTTGGTTGGAAGATCGTGCAACAAGAGGCAACGCGGCAGGTTCGCAGCGACGGTCTGCACTTCGAGCACTCGGCATACTATCACGTCTACGCTCTGGACTTCTTCCTGCATTCTGCGATCCTTGCGTCGGTCAACCAGATCGAGGTGCCGAAAGAGTTCGACCGCACGGTAGAAAAAATGCTCGATGCCTTGGCTCTACTGGCTCGCGGCGGAGTCGTGCCCGGATTTGGCGACGATGATGGAGGCCGCCTCTTCGATCCCGCCCGAAATCGAATGATCCGCATGACGGATCCCCTGGCGACCGGCGCCGTGCTGTTTGGACGAGGCGACTTCAAAGACATCGCCATCGGGCCGCTCGAAGAGACTCTTTGGTTGCTCGGCGAGGCTGGTATTCACGAATTCGAACGCATACCGATAAAGCCGATGCCGGAGGCCTCCGCCGCATTCCGCGCCAGTGGTCTCTATGTCATGTCGGGAAGAAATGGTCGCAAATGGCAGGTGGTGATTGATGCCGGTCCTCAAGGAGCCCACACCGCGGGGCACGGACATGCTGACGCACTAAGCGTGACTCTCACCACTTCCGGACGCGAATTGCTCTCGGACAGTGGGACCTTTGAGTACGTCGGCGCGGCCTCCGAGCGGGACCGTTTCCGCGGCACCCGTTCGCACAACACTCTAATGGTTGGCGGCATCGATCAGGCGCAACCGCGAGGCCCTTTCGGATGGCAGGGCTTGCCCGACGTTCACGCTGAGGGCTGGATCAGCGGCAAAACGTTTGACTTGTTCGTTGGAAGCCACGACGGTTACGCTCGCCTGCCGAATCCGGCCATTCATCGTCGATTCGTGCTTGCACTGAGATCCGGCCTGATCCTGGTGCGCGATCTTGTTCTCGGATTTGGAGAGTACCCCATCGACATATTATGGCATCTCGGTCAGGGCTTGACGGAACAGGCCCCAGACCACTTCTTCGGTGACGGTGCCGGCCTTCGTTTCGTGACTGTGGATGGGCACGGGTGGTCGCGCAACGTCGAAGAGCACTTCCATTCTCCTGTCTATGGAGTGAAACAGACTCACAAAGCGCTTCACTTCGCCACCCGGGTGAAGCTCCCGGCTGAGTTCGTGACGCTCCTTATACCGGTGTCATCCGGTGTTCGCTCAGATGGCAACTTGACGAAAATCCACGAGCAATCCGCAGCCTCCGGTTCTTGTATCGGATATCGTAATCGAACGACCACTGACGAGCACTGCTTCTTTTTCGGGCAAGGGGCACCGTGGAAGATGGATTCCTGGAGCACCGATGCTGATGTTTTGTATTTCGGCCGATCCGCCGATTCAGCCGAGGTTAGCCTTTTCTGCTGCAATGCAACGTTCGTCGAGTGGGAACGCCGTAAGATTATGACAGCGAAGAAACCGGTTTTGCGCTGCGAGGTGATCGGAAGTGATCCGAAGACCGTTGTCAGCGGCCATCCCGACGTGGTGGCTGTGGACTCCGAAGCGTGGAAGACGCTATTAAACTCTTTCCAAGAGCCGGTGAAGGTTATCTAGGCGAAAGAACTCTTATATGTGTGGAATCTGCGGAATCTTCTTCGTGAATCGCGAGTGGCGCGTTCAGGGCGATGTGCTCGCGCGCATGAACCGCCGCATTGTGCATCGCGGGCCCGATGATGAGGGGTTCTTCGTTGAGGAGAATGTCGGCCTTGCCATGCGCCGGCTGAGCATCATTGACGTCAAGAGCGGCCATCAGCCTCTGGCGAATGAGAATCGCGATGTGTGGATTGTTTTCAACGGCGAGATCTACAACCACGCCGAACTGAGAGAAAATCTGGAAGCACGCGGCCATCAGTACCGCACCCGCAGCGACACTGAGACCATCGTCCACCTCTACGAGGAGTATGGATCCGATTGCGTGAAGCATTTGCGCGGTATGTTCGCATTCGTGATCTGGGACCGCCGTAAGCGCGTCCTTTTCGCGGCCCGCGATCGCCTCGGCATCAAACCTTTCTACCTTCGTTGGGATGGAAAGTCGTTTCTCTTCGGTTCCGAAATTAAAACGATCCTTACGTATCCCGGCGTAGAAGCTGTGTTCGACAAGGCCCGGCTCGCGGAGTATCTCACCTTCGGATATATCACCGGGCCGCAGACCATGTTCGCGGGCATTCGCAAGCTGATGCCCGGACACACTCTCGAGCTGAGCGAGCGCGGTGAGCCCAAGATCACTCGCTACTGGGACCTCGTGGTGCATGTTGATGAGCAACCCCGCGAACACGGTTATTACGAGAAGAACTATCGCGAGAAGCTCGAGTCTGCGGTGGGATCGCACCTGATGAGCGACGTACCCTTAGGGGTCTTTCTCAGCGGCGGTCTGGATTCGAGTGCGGTAGCGGCACTTACTGCGAAGATTCGCGGCGATCAGATTCAGACGTTCGCCGTCGGCTACGGGGAAGAGGAGTTCAGCGAGCTACAGTACGCCCGACAAGTCGCCGCCCACATTCATTCGGATCACCACGAAGTTTGCCTCAGCCGGGAGGAATTCTTCGACAGCTTGCCGCGGCTGATCTGGCATGAGGATGAACCGATCGTATGGCCGTCGAGCGTCTCGCTTTACTATGTCGCACGCCTTGCGCGAGAACGAGTGACGGTCGTGCTGACTGGCGAGGGCAGTGATGAGACTCTCGCGGGCTATACCCGATATGCCTGGACTCTTCTGAATGCGAAGATGGATCGCACTTACCGTGGATTAACGCCCGCACTCCTCCGCCGCTGGCTGCGGCAGGGAATTGCCGCGGCTCCGCTTTCCGCCAGCCTGCATCGCAAGCTGGAGCACACTTTTCTCATGCGGGACGGCGCGTTCTGGCCTTCGTTTTATTTCGACAATTTTTACTCCGCGTTTTCGGCTGCTGAATTCACCGGGCTCTTAACGCCGGAAGCGCTGCAATCGGCCGGTCCCGCCTATGACGGATCGATGGAGCCCTGGGGGCGTTCGTCCGGCGATCTTCTACATCGGTTGCTTTATACCGATATCAACAGCTATCTGATCGAGTTGTTGATGAAGCAGGATCAAATGAGTATGGCCGCCTCGATCGAGAGCCGTGTACCCTTCCTCGATCACCCTTTGGTGGAATTCACCGCTCGTATTCCCGCGGACCATCAGATTAATGGAATGGCTGGCAAATTCATTTTGAAAGAAGCGGTCGAGGATCTTCTGCCCCACGACATCATCTACCGCCAGAAGATGGGATTCCCCACGCCCTGGGCGTATTGGCTTGCAGGCCCGCAACTGGAAGAAATCGAGCGCTTGCTGTTGGAGCCGCGAAGCAGCGCGAGAGGTTTGTTTCGGCCCGAAGCCATCCGTCGCATCCTCGCTGAACATCGCGCGGGACATCGTGATCACGGCAATCGCATCTGGCGTCTGCTGAATCTCGAACTGTGGCAGAGGATATTTCTGGACGGTGAACCAGTGCCGGCCCCCAGTATTTCCCAAGTTAGTTCTGTGACTCGATCAACGATGAACTGATTCCGACTTGCATTTCCCAACGTGAAGATGCGAAGGAAGATAAAACTTGTGACGCTCGACACGCTCCGACGTGTAGGAGCGTTCGACCTGGTGGCGAACAGCCGTTGGCGCCGGGAGCGTCTGCTGATTCTTTGCTATCACGGGATCTCACTTGAAGATGAGCATATGTGGAGACCTCAACTCTACATGCAGGCAGAGGTGCTGGAGAATCGACTGGATGCGCTGCGAGCCACGCGCTGTTCCGTGCTGCCGCTGGGCGAGGCTTTGGCACGGCTGCGTTCCCGCGATTTGCCGCCGCGCAGCGTCGCAATCACGTTCGACGATGGCGCGTATGATTTCTACAAGCTGGCCTATCCGCTACTGAAGAAGCACGGCTTTCCCGTCACGGTTTATCAGACGACCTACTACGTGGATCACGAGATGCCCATTTTCAATCTGATGTGCTCTTACCTGCTGTGGAAGCGACGAGAAGATCAGATGATTGAGGCGCGTGAGCTGGGACTCCCCCAACCCATGGATCTGCGCACTGAAGCTGGGCGTCATCGGGTTGTGCGCAGCCTGATCGAGCTCTCGGAGCGAGAGAATCTGACTGGCCGGCAAAAAAATGAACTCGCCGCACGCTTGGCAGCGATTCTCGGACTCGACTATCCGCATCTTGCCGCCAAACGCATTCTGCAACTTATGAACCCCAGAGAACTGGCGGAAGTTGGAAAGAACGGGGTCGATATACAATTACACAGCCATCACCATCGAACGCCGGAAGAGGAAATGTCCTTCCGGCGGGAAATCACGAAGAATCGGGAAAGGGTTCGCGACCTGACCGGAAGGGAGGCGAGCCACTTCTGCTACCCAAGTGGGGTCTATCGCGAGCAATTTGTTGGCTGGTTGGGCAAGGAAAATGTAATGTCCGCCACCACTTGCGACGCCGGGCTTGTAAATCGGCACGACAACCCATACCTTTTGCCGAGACTCGTCGACACCGCCGGTCGGAGTCAGCTGGATTTTGAAAGCTGGCTGAGTGGATTGGGATCGCTGATTGCGGTGAGCAGGGCTGCGTCGCAGAGATACATATTACCTGAGGAGTAAACAGATCGATGGTGAATCGCCCGAGAAAGTCGGTGTTAAAGGCTGCGCAGCGCCTCCAAGGTACAATGTATTGTTCCGCGAGGCGAACCTCACGATCCGGGATTGACGTTGGCAATCGACTGAAGGACTACTCGTGGTCGTAACCTGCGCCTTGATGAGAGACTGGGCAAAGAAAGCGATTCTTGACAGCGGGGCTCTAAGGCTGGCAGCTGGTGTTCGTGACCCCAGCGCGGCGATTTTGATGTATCACTCCGTTTTACCGGACCCCTCTCTACAGGTTGACTTATTGGGTGGAATCGCCCACTCTGAGCCCGTCTTCCGCAAGCAGATGGATTTGCTGGCCCGGAATTTTCATCCTGTCAGCCTGGATCAAGTGGCCAAATACCTTTTCGGCGGCGCCGACTTGCCAAAGCGCTCTGTCATCGTCACTTTTGACGATGGGTACGCGGACAACCATGAAGTAGCGATGCCAGTCTTGGACCAAGTAGGGGTGCCCGCGACGTTCTACGTGACAGTAGATTGCGTCGAAAACCGGCGGCTGCCGTGGCCCAGTCGTCTCCGCTTTGCTTTCCGAAACACGAAGCTAAGTATGTGGGTCGACCCGATGGCCAAGACTTGGACTCTTAAGCATCCCGCCGAGAGGGAAGAAGCTTTACTGGCCAGTTGTGACATTTGTTGCCAGCTCAGCGGTACCTCCCAGGAAGCTTTTGTGAGTCGCGTTGAACGGGATCTGGAGGCGAGTGTGCCGAACCGGTCGGGATCTTTCATGATGAGTTATGACCAGTTGCGGACTCTCAGTCAGCATGGACACACAGTGGGTTCGCACACGCTGACGCATCCCAACATGGCATACCTGAATGAAGGCGAAGCTCGGCAGGAACTTACTCGATCGAAACAACTGCTGGAGCTGCATCTCGGCGGTCCCATCAAGCACTTCTCCTACCCTTGTCCGGCGCTCTCTCCGCATTGGAACGCGCAAACGATCGAGCTGAGCTGTGCTGCGGGCTATGAGTCTGGCGTAACCACGAGTAGCGGGCTGACGCGGCGGGGTGACAATCCATTTTGCTTACGTCGCATCCGTCCCACGAAGACGGTGGAAGGCCTGCGATGGAACTTGGAGAGTGCTTTTGCCGGACGAGCAGTCTAGTTAGACGTTAAGCAGGTCACAGATTGGCAAGAATACTGGTTCTAGACGGGCATAGCGCAGCGGCGTTGTCGATCACGCGGTCTGCGGGGCAAGCCGGGCACTGGGTCGCGGTGGGCGCAAACCGAGGCCTGCTCGCCGCGGCAAAACTCTCCCGCTATTGCAGGGCTGCACTCGACTACCCGGAGTCAACCCACGATCCGGGCGCGTTTGTGGACTCGATCGTCGAGTTCGTGCGCACGCATTCGATCGATCTTGTCATTCCGGTCACAGATTGGACTCTGGGCCCCCTCTCGGCGGAGCGAGGCTGCTTCGCACGCCTCTGCCGTCTTGCCATACCCTCGCCGACGGCGGTCGACACTGTCTCGGATAAATTTCGTACCATCGAGCTCGCCGAATCTCTTGGAATCGACGTACCCCGAACCCATCTCGTCGAGTCCGTCGGCGACCTCTCCCGGTGGGAACAGATCCAATTTCCGGTTGTTGTGAAGGATCGTTTTTCGGTCCGATGGACAGAGGGAAAAGCAGTGTTCGGGTCGGTAGCTTACGCCTACTCGGCTCTGAAGTTGAGAGACAAAGTGGCGGAGCGATTGCGACTGGCGGGGGATGTACTGATTCAGGAGTTTGTTTTAGGCGTGGGTATCGGTGTCTCCTGTTTTGTCGCCGCCGGGAAAGCGTCCTTACTTTTCCAGTGGCAGAGAATCAGAGAAGTGGACCCGCGCGGATCAGCCAGCAGCGCCAGAAAATCCATCGAGTTGGATCCTTGTCTCGTTTCCCAGAGCATCCGCTTGATTACAGCGATGGGCTTCGACGGGGTCGCGATGGTGGAGTACAAGAAAACCCGTGACGGGCGACTGATATTGATGGAGGTCAATGGGCGACCTTGGGGATCGATTGGCCTGCCGGTGGCGTGTGGAATCGACTACCCTCGATACCTCATCGAATGGTGCCTGCAAGAGACGCTCCCTCCAGAAAACATTTCCTACCGCAAGTACGTCACCTGTCGTCGCGTCGTCGGGGAGTTGACTCACCTCAGCAATCTTCGTGCAGGACGCCCACCCAATTGGCCGGGTACGTACCCGAATTTCTGGACGAGCCTGTTCAGAATAGCGGTGCCCTGGCGTCCCGGCATGTGCTACGACGATCTGTGGCTGTCGGACCTGCGTCCCGGAATTGCCGGGATTCAGAACTGGTTCCAGTCTCGCTTGAAAAGGAAAACACGAAGCTAGGCCTGCACGGGAAAGTCACGGGCTGGTGACGAGTTGCTCCTTGGGATGGCGGAAGACAGAAGCATCGAGGCTATCAGGTTCCGAATGCAGGTTCGCAGTTGGCGGCCGCAGAACTGCGTGTTCTCCATATCCGTGAGGTAGGGATCCGGAATTTCGCGATATTGCCAAGAACCTTCCCCATACGCGCTGAGCATGCAAATCTTTGCCTGCGCTTCCGGATAGAGCGTGAGCAACTCGGCCTTGTTTTGAAAGTCCATGGCAAAAACGCAGTCCGCCTGCTCAATCATCTCACGAGTGAGAGGCTTGGCGTGGTGTTCCACGAGTGAAATTCCAAGATTTTTGGCTGCCTCTTGTGCCCAGGGATGCGCTTCGCGGCCGGCGTTGGCATGCAGACCGGCGGACATGATCCGAACCTGCTCCGCCAGCCCCGCCTCGCTTAACTCTTGCTTCATGAGGAACTCCGCTAAGGCACTGCGCATGATGTTGCCGAAGCAGACAAAAAGAAACGACCGCGCAGAAAGTGGCCCCCGGCGCCGATTCGCTGTCCGGACTCCGAGCACATCGAGCAGACGCAAACCGGCGTAGATCCGGCCAGCCCGAGGCCCAAGGCGAATGACGATGCCGCGTTCTTGCCGCAGAAAATTCGGGACGAGTTTCCGCAGCACGTCCTGGGAACGTGTCTTGAACGTTCGCGGCGTGTCCTCGGTCACGAACGTTCCCTTCGATCAGAGGCTGCTCCTGCACGCGCGGCATTCCGCCCTGAAACCAGCTCGTATCCCAGCCTCTGCATTAGGTGGCCCCATGCACATTCAATCGCGGCCACCGACTCGGGCGCGAGTTGAGACTTCCATCCTCCGGAAGCAGCTGAGCGAACAAACGGCTTGTCGCTTCGGGTTTGCTTCGTAAGAACCCAGCTGCCGGCCTCCTGTTTCTCGAGCGCGCGCATCCGCTCCGGGGAACTCAGTGCAATCGCCCGCTGCAACACCGCGGGGCTGGAATCTATATTGCGATAAGAGCAGCGCTCCAGGAAGGCCACGATCCTCCGGAGGGCAGCAGCCGTATCGATCTTCATCTCTTCGTAGCGAAGCATAACGAAGTCCGGATGGTCCCCTCTCAGCGCAGTCCAGCTCATCACGTTGTCCCGCCAGGAACCGAATTTGTCATCAAACTCGCCCGCGATGAACCTGGGCACAAAACTGGAGAGCGGATAGGTGTCGGGAATGTTCCGAGCTTTCACATGGTGGTGATAAAAAGAGACAGCGACGTCCCGAGGATCGCGAACAATGTAGATCACCCGCGGGTAGTGTGGCTGAAAGCTCTCGTGACTCTTCAGCATGCGAGGACGCGGGAGTTGCCGAAGAAATCGATCGCGGTTGAAATAGATTTCCGGAATCCGCGATTCGATGTTGGAAAATGTCACCGGTTCATCGTGATAAATCAAATTCCCCAAGAGAAAGCGCGTCCATGTGTTTCCCGACCTGGGGTAGGAGACGAGAAAGATATCATCGGGGAAAACCGTTACTCCACGGCCCGCGATCTGCCGTCCGGTGAGCACACGGCCGGCTTGCGCCAGGGCACCAAACAGCCTTTGTACGCGATCCTGGTCAGGTCTCATTGGTCCTCAGCGCTTTACTACCTTGCGGTCCGCATCTACGTCCATAACCAGATGGTAGCCCAGATCTTTCATGGTTGTTCCCCAGGCCTGCTCAATGGTCCGGATCGCGCTCGTGGAGAGCTTGTTCCGCCACCCGCCGGACGTGGCCTCGCGTACGAAGGGTATGTCCTGGCGGCTATCCCTGGTGGCGACCCACTGTTTCGATTGTTCCTTTTCGAGAGACTGCATGTGGCTGGCGGAGCTCAACCGGACTGCACGCTCGATTCTGGCGGGAGTAGGCTCAATTTTCAGCACGCCGGCGAGGTTCGTGAGTTCTTTCCCGGGATCAGCCAAAAGGTCTTCATAGCGGACCAACCTGAATCCCGGGTGGCCCTCTCTCAGCCGTACCCAACTAAGCACGTGGTCTTGCCAGGAGCCGACCCGGTCAGCGTAGGAAACTACGTCGGCGGCGACAAAGCGGTCGACGAATTCATCCATAGGATAACCATCGGGGATGACTCGCACCTTCAGATTGTAAAAATAAAACGAGACCGCAACGTCACGCGGATCACGCGCGATGTAAACGACTCGGGGATAGCGCGGATCGAAACATTCATGGCTCTTCAGGATGCGGGGCAAGGTCCGGAGCAGGCGATCCGGCAAGTTGTAGATGACAGGCACGAGCCGCTCCATGTTGTTGAAGGTGACAGGTTCGTCCTGCTGGATGAGGTTGCCGAGCAGGAAGCGTGACCACGTGCTGCCGGAACGAAAGTAGCTGACCAGAAAGATGTCGTCGGGAAATACGGTTAAGCCTCGCCCCGCTGGCGTACGGCCCAGGACAGTCGAGGCTACCGTTTTCAAATATGTCCCGATTCGACCAAGTCGGTTCACTTACGTCCTCCAATACGGATGACCGCCTTACGCTTCCTCCTGGTATGTCTCCACCAAGGCGAGAGTCACCTCATCCTCCTGATTCGTGCCCAACTGTCCTACATCCCAGGCGCGATTGGTCAAGAACGCCCAGGCCAGGCCTATGCTGTATACCAGGCCCGCGATTCCCAGTTGTATCAGGAGCTGGCCCAAACGATGCGGAATGAACCAGCGCCGCATGAGCAAAAGAACACCAACCACAGGGATGGTCAGGACGAGAGGCAACAAAAATGCACGATAGATATAAGCCACGAGTTTGATCCCAAGCAAGCGGCAGACATGACGGGGCAGAAAAAAAATCATCGAACAGGTGAGTGGAATGGCCGTGCCGATGGCGTCTCCCAAGATGCCGTACGGCCGCACCAGAATTAAGCTCAGGATCAGATTCGAGATGCCCTCCGCCAGCACAACCCCGGCCCAGGTCCGGTGTTTTGCCATGCCCCACAGGGTTCGCCCGGAAGCGGACTGCGCCAACATCAGCGTAGTCGGGTACAACAGAACGAGTAGCACTGGATAGCTGGTGGAAACATATTTCGGGCCAACCCAAACCTCGATGACCGACCGGCCCAGAATCGTGAGGATCGCTGTAATTGGAAAGATAATGAAGGCGCAAGCGCGGTTGCCCACTACGAAAATCTTCCGCAGGCCATCCAGATCGCCCGTTGCGTGGGATTGGCTCGACATGGGCACGAAGATCTGGGCTAGGCAGCTTACTACTTCCGAGGCGTAGTCAACCAGTCGTGAGCCAATTGTGAAATAAGTGATGGCGGCAGCCGACACAAACGTGCCGATGACCAAAGCGTCTGTCTTAAACCGCAAGCGTCCGGCCACGATGATCAGGAACGTGGTCCCGCTATAGCTCGCAATCCGACGCATGCTGGACCAGCTTAGATATTGGATTCCCAGTCGTAGGGGCAAGTGTCGAAATACCGCAGTTGCATTGACCAGAGTGCCGAGCAACGGCAGGCCGACCGTAATGAGAGCCACGGTCAGCAATCCGCGCCCATGTCTCAGCGCGAGGACTATGAGCAACGCCCGCAGTAGAGTCGAGCTGATACTTGTGAAATTCAGCAGGTAAAAGCGCTGCAGCCCTTCCAAAATGCCACTGAACACACCGAGAGGAAACCCCAGAGAAACGGAGGTCCCCACCATCACAAGCAGCCAACGCGCCGTAGCCACAAACTCCGCGGGGATGCGAAAGATCAAGTTCACGTAGTAAGTGGCAATGACAGTCAGGACCATGGCCACAATCCCGATGGCGCTGTAGCTGAACATGGCTGTGTTCACCAACCGGTTCAGTTCGTCCTGTTGTTCGTTCGCGGAGTATTTGGCGATATAGCGAACAATGGAGGATCGAATGCCCAGGTCGAACAGCCCGTAGTATCCGGTGACAGAAAAGATCAAAATCCAGAGGCCAAAGGGCTCATCACCGAGGCGATGAAGGATAAAAGGGGAGAGAAAAACTCCCAACAGGACATTCACTCCCAGGGCGAACCAACTCGATCCGACGTTTCTCAGGATTTGGCCTTTGTCGAACTTCATGAACCCTGCCGCACCTGGACCGAGACGGTTGATGGAACTTTCTGGCGATCGCCGGACGACGCCTGTTGAGCGTTTCTTCGGCTGACTCGGGCCACGCACGCTGCCAGGGTTTCGCCAAACTGCCGGACGTGGGGATCGCGGAGTATCTGCTGGTGATGAAAATCAATCTCGTGGATCTCGACTCCCCCCTCCGATCTTGCGCCCCACCCCATGAGGGGATCATTGATGTAATAAAACTGTTGTTTCGGCCGTTTGAACAGAACCACTGGAGCGCGGAACCGCGGGGGAACGAAACCCTCGGGCCAGTAGGTCTCTTGCCAGTCAGTTCGGGCAGGCTTCGTGCCGAGCAAATTGTCGACCTTGTTTTTCGCCACGCGCCTATAGGACGCAAGTCGTTCCGTGAGACTCTTCCCCCTCATCTGCCATATACGCTGTCGATAATAGTCCACCTTCCACAACCAGCGTATCTGACTGTGCTGCATGACCCAGGTGTCGAAAATGGCAAACAATCCGACCTGTTCGCCTTGCGCTTCGAGACCCAGCACGATCTGCTCTGCGATGTGAGTTCCGTCACACAGACCTCCCAGGCAATACGGCCCATGAGGTCGCACCGTTCGCATCGCTGCGATGTACTCATCGGTTAGATCCTGCATCTCCTTCTTGGAATAGGGGCGCTCACTGCCCACGATAGGCGCGTTGCCCTGAACCTTGTACACCGTTTGTGCGGGACCCATGTGCCGCGCCAGCATGGCATACCCCAAAGATTCTTCTCCCGGAGGGACGATGGCAAAAAAGGGTAGCCGGCTATTGTCCCCATGCTGAATTTCTATCACCACGGGATCGCGGGCGTGCTCGTGCTCACTAATAAGCCGGGCCAAGGACTCCACGGTTGCACCGCGAAAGAGGGCGGAAAGGGGGATTTCTTTTCCGGTTACTCTTTCAACCTCCGCTAATGTGCGAGCGGCCATCAGGGAATGTCCTCCGAGATCGAAAAAGTTATCGAGAATGCCGATGTTTGGAATGCCAAGCACAGTTTGCCAGATTCTTACCAGAGTCGACTCCAAGTCATTCCTTGGGTGCACAACGCGTTCGCCGTCCGTGGTAGGCCAGTCCGGCGCCGGAAGCAGACGACGATTTATTTTTCCGTTGGGACTGAGAGGAAGCATTTCTGTCTCCACGAAGGCACTTGGAACCATGTATTCGGGCAATCGTAGTCCGACTAGATCTTTCAGGACGACTCCGGAAATCGATTTCCCGGACGGTATCACATAAGCGACAAGTCGCTTGTCGCCAGGAGTATCTTCCCGCACAATGACGACCGCAGACTGAACCGAGGGATGTGTCGCCAGCACACTCTCAATCTCTCCCAGTTCAATGCGGAAGCCGCGCACCTTGACTTGATTGTCAATCCGTCCTAAGTATTGAATGTTGCCATCCACAAGGAAACGGGCAAGGTCCCCCGTGCGGTACATGCGTGCACCTCGCTGATTCGCGAAGGGATTCGAGACAAAGCGCTCGTTTGTAAGAGCCTCTCTCCCAAAATAGCCCCTTGCCAGGCCGTCGCCCGCCAAGTACAGCTCACCCGGGACCCCGATCGGAAGTAGCTGACGGTTTTCATCCAGGATGTAGACCTGGGTGTTAGGAAGAGGTCGGCCGATGGTGACCTCGCCTCCGCGGGGTACCATGGTGTACGTCGAGTAGGTGGTGTCTTCGGTAGGGCCATAAAGGTTATAGACCTTTCTGACTCCAGTTTGTTCGTAGATTTGTTGAGCCAGGGCGGTAGACAGCGCCTCTCCCGCGAGGTTGACCACTTGAACGGACGCTGGTATGCCGCGCATACGAAGCAACTCAGCAATCGCAGATGGTACGGTGTTAATCAGAGTAACTTCACGCGCGGCTGGCAACTTGGGGAGCGCCAACGCATTCTCAGCAATGATGACCTTGGCTCCCATGCTGAGGGGCACGAAAACCTCAAAGACGGAAAGGTCGAAGCACATCGAGGTTGAGAACAGAGTTCCTGCGATTTCTTCCGGTAGAAATACTTCTCGCGCCCATTGAATGAAGATGGTGGCGCTGCGGTGTTCAAGAGCCACTCCTTTCGGCCGGCCCGTCGAACCGGACGTAAACAGGACATAACCCAAATTGGTCGAAGTAACTTCACTGACGGGGTTCGTTGCCGGCTGGGTGGCAATTTCCAGCCAGTCAGCGTCCAATCGAATTATGCGCGCCGCATGGTCGGGGAGCATTTTGGCTGCTCCCTCCTGCGTAAGTAGGATCGGGGCCTTTGCATCTTCGAGGATTGCCGCAAGCCGATCCTTCGGATATGAGGGATCCAGCGGGACGTAGGCCCCGCCTGCTTTGAGGATTCCAAGAATCCCGACCAGCATGTCAATCGACCGCTCGACGCAAATTCCGACCAGAACCTCCGGGCCAACCTCTTGCTTACGCAGATAGTGAGCCACCCGGTTCGCGCGCGAATTGAGTTCGCGGTAGGTCAGGCGTTCATCCGCGCAAATCAGTGCGGTTGCTTCCGGCGTCCGTTCCACTTGCTCTTCGAAGAAATCGTGAATCCGCAAGTCCCGTCGGTAATCCGTGGCGGTTGCGTTGAACTCGACCATGATCTTGCAGCGTTCAGATTCGGAAAGCGGCGAGATATCGAATATTCGACGTGCCGGATTGTCTGGTATACGCGTCAGCAGCGTGCTGAACTGCTCTACCATTCTGACTATTGTGGTTGTTTCAAAAAGATCAACGCTGTAACTCAGCCTCCCCTCGATGGAATCGGCGGTTTCTGTGAGATTAAGAGAAAGGTCGAATAGTTCTGTGCCGCTATCCACCGCAAGCGCGCTAACACTGGTTCCGCTGACCCAACAACTCTTGACAGGAGCTTGGCGGTGATTGAACGCGACCTGGAACACGGGATTGCAGCTCAAATCCCGCTCCAGCGGTAATAGTTCGAGCAGAACGCCAAAGGGGACGCCTTGATGGGAAAATGCTTCGGCGGTGACATCGCGAACTCTCGTCAGCAGCTCGGTGAAGGTCGGTCTGCCCGAAAGGTCGGTTCGCAGAGCGACAATGTTTTCGATTGGACCCACGAGGTTGGCATACCTGGGATCATCTCGCCCGGAGACTACCGTGCCTACCACTAGATCTTCCTCTCTGCTGTAGCGGGAGAGAAGAACCTTGAAAGCTGCGAGCAGGATCGTAAACAATGTTGCGCCATGAATCCTTCCGAGATTGCGGAGTTGCTCCAGGTGCGTGTTTCCAATCGCGAAACCCTGCGATGCGCCTTGAAACGTCTGCTCAGGCGGGCGCGGCCGATCGATTGGTAAATCGAGTCTGGCGGGAGCTCCGGCGAGTCGCCGCTTCCAATACGAAATTTGTGCCTCGGAAACGACGCCTTGGCGGGATACACTCTCCCTGTATTGCATTGGCGCCCGTACAGCAGCTGTCTCTCCGTTTGGACCGGCTTCATAGCCTAACGCCAATTGGTGCAGCAGAACTCTGAGGGAAGCCTCGTCGCACACGATGCGATGGGCAACGACCAGAAACACATGTTCCGAGGGTGTCACGCGCCAAAGAGACGCTCGCAGGAGGGGGCCGGTTGAGAGATCGAACGGTCGTCGCGTTTCTTCTCGTGCCAGTTGCGAAAGCCGGTGCTCGCGTTCCTGGGGAACGCTTTCCAAGTCCAAGGTGATCAATAACGGAGAACACGACCTCAGGACGACGGGCTGCGGTACGCCCTCAACTGCGTGGAATACGGTTCGAAGAATATCGTACTGTTGAACTACTTCGAGCCAAGCGCGTCCGAACCTCTGCGTGTCGAGCTGTCCCGTGAGGCGCAAACCGCAAGAGACATTGTGAGCCGGATTGCGAGGATGTAATCGCTCCAGCACCCACAGCCGCTGCTGAGAGGCGGACAGCGCGTCTTGACCGAGCGAAGATATACCGTCCTGTTGCGCTACGGGGCCTGATCTCATCATCTTCAATCGTCAAAGTTTCCGACCATACAGCTTTCCGCGTCACTCTCTGCGACTACCAGGCCGCGTCATATCCGAGGTCCTGCGGAAGGTTGGATACGATCCACTGGCTCGCTTCGACAAGTCGCGTCTGCTCATCAAACAACCGAGGGCGTCACAGGGCCTATTGGAGACGCCAAACGGGTGACGCGTTAAATGTTTTGTCGCTTGCCAGCATGCAACGGGTTGGGGTGCTGAGTTCAGATTGCCAGCATAGCTGGGAAGTTGCAAGCCCTTATCTTAAACCTTAGTTGCAAGTCAGGACTCCCTTTAGTTTCGGCGGCGTAACCCATTGAGATAGTGGTTATTATCGCCCGTTCTGGGGGCTTTGGGGCCTGTGGGCAGGATCCCAAATCATATCGGCTTTCGAGTAGACGATGCCGTTGTCGCGTGCCCGAGATTGGATGGGATGTGCAGGAGAAGTGAGTGTTAAATATCTCTTAAACGGTTTGGGTAGGTATCGACGCCAAGCTAATCTGCCACCGAGGCTACGCAGCCTGATTCTCCAAATTCAGAGAACTTTTTCGGATGCCTGGGCCCTTTTCTCACCGATCACCTGAATCAGCTTTCCCCGTGACGTTCTGGGAATCGCACATACCCACAGTACTTCCCTAGGCGCCTCGCCTAGCAGACGATTAAGCACATTGCGGCAGTCCGCCTCGCGACTCGGAGAAAATCCCTTTCCCTTCAGGAGAATTCGCAATCCGCTCGTCCCTCGATCGATGATCTGGAACTCCTCGACTTCGGGCATCCCCTTAAACAGATGATTCCAAAAAAGATTGTTAATCACTCTCCCGCTGGGCAGGCGCAGCAGCGAGCCCACGCGCCCGTGCAACTCCAAGATCTCATGAATTCCGGATTCGGTCGCGCCCGCCGGTTCGTAGGTGCCCAAATCTCCGACATCGTACCGGAGAAACGGCGTGCCGCGGCAAATCGTGCTAGTCCAGAGTAGATGCCCCAATTCACCCGGCCCCGCTGGCTTGCCGTCGTCGTCAACAATTTCTGCGAAGAGCCATGGCCGAAGGACGCTTAGGGGCATGTCCGCTTGGAATTGGCATGCCATCGCGCCGAGTTCGCGTCCGCCGTAGCGGTTGAGAATCGCCACGCCAAACGCCGAACTAAACACGTCAGATTGTTCGCGAAACAGCATTTCGCCGCCGTTCCACGCTGTCTTCACGCTTCCGGGTTCCACACTCGTTCTTGTTTCAAGCACCTCACGAGCGACATATTCCAGCATCGACGTGAATCCACAAATTGCAACCGGCTGATGGCGCCGAAGCAGACCGAGAACACGCTGCGTAGTCTCGGGAGTCAGCCGATAACCGTCCACTGTGTAGTCGCGGCAAAGATCGAGGTAGAACCTGGTGCGCCACGGGGTGCTCTTCCCTATGTCACGATCCGACCCCCAAACGATGATCGTCGCCATGCCCGGCCGCCAGCCCATGCGCAATCGCGTGTAATAACTGGCCGCGCTCCGCGCGCGCAGCATCTCGCGATCGTGCAAAAATCGGGTCGGCTCGCCGGTCGATCCTCCCGACGCATCAAGCAAGCCTTCCAGTCCGAATCGGCGCTTCATCTCCGCAGGTTCGAAGCGCTCTCTCAATGTGCCTTTACTTACAATTGGAAGTGTGGGCCAAACTTTCCACAATTCTTCGGGACTCTGTACCTTTGCTGCTTCCACCCACTCCGGAAGCGCATCCTCACGGGAAGCGAAGTACCGCAACTGCGCCAGCAATCGCTTCCCTAATTGGCGGCGCTGCTCGTCTGGGCGCAGGCGCGGAAACTCATCCAACTCCGCCCATGGGCCCGCGCCTCGACGCAATTTGCGCTGCCACAGGCGGCGGCTAACGAACTCCCTGAATCTCTGCGCCATCTAGTTCGCAATGTTCCTTCCAGCCCATCGCAGGCATAAAAGCACGACCTCCGATCGGGAAGATTTCCTCCTCCGACAAGTCCGCTTCATCGCTACGCAGGCGAATTTCCGATGGCGGATAATCCGCCAAAGCATGTGAGAAGTTCGAGAACGCTTCTCGTATCAGGGGAATCTTCTTGGGGTCGAACCCCATGAGCCGAGCGTGCACCCATTCTGCCGCCGCCGGATTCGCAGATCCGGTCAAATAACCTAAAGGAACGGGGGTTGGTTGCATCGGACCTTCTCCTTCCCCAGCAATGAGTCCATCCGTAATCGACACTACTTGCCGCCGTGGTTCGTCCGCGAGCGTGCCATCCAGACGACCATACTTCGCGATGCGCTGGAGATCGAGGCATGTTCTCCAAATCGTGTCGTTGCCATACCAGGACCCTTCCATATTTCGGTCGTACCCCAGAGCTACTGCCAGGCGCGACATCACGTATGCCAGTTTCGAAAACAGCGCCTGGCGCCTACCCGGATCCAGCCGATTCGCCGTATCCAGAATGGTCTCGGCACCGCTTTTGAGCCACGACGTCCCTTCGTAGCAGTCGCCGCCGTTTGCTCCTCCGCCCTTTCGGTGATGCGGCAGATACTCCTTGTGGCCGTTGATTCCCACCATGTTCTTGAGCGCACCAGTCACGCAAGCCTTTTTGTGAGTCTTCAGCTTCGGCAGATTCAGGATAGTGTCGGCCTCGATGATTTCGCGGGCGATCATGTACTCGTGGTGAGCGGGTCCGTGAGTTCGATGCATCAGATCGGGGTTGTACATCGTCACACGAAACTTCTCAGCTTGCGACGCGAGCGGCTCCAGGAGGCTTTTCTGTTTCAAATCGAACAGAACGAAATGCTCCAGCGCGCGGTTCCCTTCAATCCTAGGTCCGCCCAGTTTTCCACTCGGAAGCACGGTGCGCCGAAAATCACGGATGTCTACGTCCATTCCCCGGTTTCGAAGTCGCTCCACAATCGCATCGATCCCACAAATGCGGCGCAATTCACCAAAATTGCACCCTTGTACAGGAGAGTCACCCACCACGACCGAACCGGGCTGCGCCAGAGCAAGGTACTCGAGGCCGGCCTCGATCACCTCCGCGTGGGTTACCATGCAGTCCATTCCGGCACCAGACTTATTCCAGTGAAGCACCCAATTCGGTTTAAGGACGACTCGGGAACCCGCGCGGACGAAAGTCCCGAGCGGATTCCATTCCGCAGAGCCGAAGTGTTTCGCGTCTAGACCCCAGACGTGAAACAGTTCCCGCATCGCCGCCAGTGCCACGGTATATGCTTTCCCACCGGGCAGCTCAGGAGCCGGAACAGGATTGGTCAGCCGGCCATAATCCGGCCGAACCGCGCACGCCAGGACAACCAGTCTCTCCAGATCGTCTCCATTCCTGGAGAGGCTCCCAGATGAAGGGTTCGGGGATTGGGAAGGGTCCGGCATTTAGCAGATTGCCTCGCGGGAAATTGCTCTAATTCAGATTAGCGCTGTGTGTTCGCCTGATTTGGTTTCGCCACGAGGGCACGGTAGATACAACTCTTCCACTGTTCTAAGTCTACATCCGACACGCTGGCAAGGGATGGCCGTGTTGACGTTTTATCGCGAAATTTCCTTTTGACGTCGAAAACGAAAGTCAATGTACAAGCATCTCGCCGGTTCATGACGTTGTGAAATGACTGGTCTAGAGTGTACCGTTTTATCGTAAATCTTATCGAGAATTCGGGTTTAGCAAACTAAGGCCGCAACTCTCTCGTGCTCTATGTAGCGAATCTATCGACCGGACCATGTGCGGCGAAGCAGCCTTCCCAACCGGTCACAGGGACCCCGCAGAGTCGGACATAATCTTATGCAACGGAAGTAATGTCAAAATCGGCGGAGCTCGTTGCTTGAGTCTGAAGCGCGGGGTGGCGCGGTGCGAACTGATTCACGGAAATGCCCGCCAGGTTTTCTGCTCTGATGTTGACGCACTGGTGCATCCCCCGGGCGGAATTGTCTTCCTCACAGACCTCAACGCGCAAAGATTTAGAGATCTGAACCCGAAGAGTCTATACCGCTCGCTACCGTGTTGATTTAGAATTCTTCCTCATGAACAAACAGGGAAGACCTTCTCCGCGCGGGACCAGAATGAGATAGCTCCAAGGGTTCTTCATAGGGCTATCAATGAGTACACTTAAGCCTATTGCCCATTGAGTAGCCGTGCCTCGCGGGAGGCCTCGATCTGGACGTGGTTGATCCATTGCCAGATCTCCCGCAGACAGGCATCAGGATCAAGTCGCTCCACAAGCACCGTTGACTGTGGTGGCAGTCAACATCGGAGGATATAGGAGGTACTCAGTCGTTGTGTCCATTGGCTCACCCGAACTGTTAGAGGAACATCAGAAGCTTCAAGACGGCGCGATCGAGTTTGCCCAATCTGAACTGGGCAAGGACACTGTTCGGCGCGACCGTGAAGAAGAGTTCAGCCGCGAGGACTGGAGGAAATGCGCAAAGTTTGGTGTGCTTGGGATGCCAGTAGCCCCTGAGTACGGCGGCATGGGGCTTGGCATCACGGAAGTGATCGCTGTCATGGAGGGGCTGGGGTATGGAACTGGCGACCAGGGGCTCCTGTTCTCCATTAATGCTCATATGTGGACAAGCACGATGCCCATTTCGCTCTACGGCACGGCAGAGCAGAAGCAGCGGTATCTTCCCCTCTTATCGAATGGAGAATGGATCGCGGCAAATGCAGCCTCAGAACCAGAGGCGGGCTCGGACGTGTTCTCGATGCGGACCCGCGCCGAACGCCGCGGGGACTTTTATGTCCTGAACGGGACAAAGACTTTCGTCACCAACGCGCAGGTAGCCGATTTGTTCGTGGCCTATGCTACCTTGGATCCACGCTTGGGCTCGATGGGCATTACGGGCTTTCTCATTGAGCGGGACACACCCGGAATTGTCATTAGCAAAGGCCTCGAAAAGATGGGCTTGCGCACCTCCCCCATGGCTGAGGTCATATTTGAGAACTGCGCCGTCCCAGTATCGAACCGGCTAGGGCGGGAAGGCCGAGGGGTGGCGGTGTTCGAATCCTCGATGGAATGGGAAAGGGGCTGCATTCTGGCTAATTATCTGGGGTTGATGAGAAGGCAGCTTGAAAGATCCATTCAGTACGCTCAGACCCGCCGGCAATTTGGGAAGACCATCGGGAAATTCCAGTCGCTGGCCAACCGCATCGTCAACATGAAGGTGCGTTTGGACACTTGCCGCCACTTGGTTTACAAGATCGGCTGGCTCAAGGAGCGCGGCCAGCCCGCCATGCTCGAGGCGGCAGTGGCGAAATTGCATGTCTCGGAGTGCTTGGTCGCCAACTGCCAGGATGCGATCCAGGTCTTTGGAGGATATGGCTACATGGTCGAGCAGCAAATCGAGCGGGAGCTCCGGGACGCCGTAGGAAGCACCTTGTACTCGGGCACAAGCGAAATCCAAAGGAACATCATCGCCAGATGTCTGGGACTCTAATGGCCGGTATTCCTTCGGTACCGTCGCAATTGGACCGATCGAGACCCGACCTGCTGCGGTTCGGGGTGCTGGCGGTCCAATTAGCGATGTTGCTGCTCGTGTTCGACCTATATGGTCTCGAATCGCAAAGGTTTTTTATCTTAAGTTGTCTGATCGTCGGCGGGTTTGCTGTTTCCTATTGGTTACCGTTTCGCTTCAAAGAACCTTTCGTCATTGCACTTTCGTTGGCAGGCTCGTATTACCTGCTCGATCCCGTGGTTGCCAGCCTATTAATCGTGGTGGGTGCGACCTTGTTCGCGATCGTTCGAAGCGGACTTGACTTCCGCTGGCGAGTCTTGGCGATCATCGGGTTCGGAGCTGTCTGCGCTTACGGCCGTGCCACCGGCCGGCTGCCCATTCCCGATCACTTCTGGTCTGTGTTCGGCGCTATTTTCATGTTTCGCTTGATTGTTTATTTGTACGACGTCAAGCACTTGTCTGGACCAGCGCGTTTGAGCGATTTCTTGAGCTATTTCTTCTTGCTTCCCAATTACTACTTCTTGCTCTTTCCCGTCATTGATTTTAAGACATTCCGGAAAAGCTACTTCCAGCGGGATATCCACACAGTTGCTCAACAGGGAGTCTGGTGGATCATCCGCGGCACCGTCCAACTCCTCCTTTACCGGTTGGTTTATCAATTGGAAGCAATATTTGTGACACCAAGAGTGGCCGTGAGTACATCGGTAGTCGCCAGAATTTTTCTCGGCTTTCTCCTCTATTTGCAGGTATCAGGCCAGTTTCACATCATCGTTGGGATGCTTCATTTGTTCGGATATGACTTGCCAGAGACCAACCGTAAGTATCTCTTGTCCCATAGTATCAGCGACTTCTGGCGCCGGATCAATATCTACTGGAAAGACTTCATGGTAAAAATCTGCTATTTACCCGCTTACTTTAAACTCCGGCGAAAGGGTGAGCTTCGAGCACAAGTCGTGGCCACGATCCTGGTTTTTCTGGCGACCTGGGCTTTGCACGTTTACCAGTTTTTCTGGCTCCAGGGCAAATTCCGCGTAACTGTGAATGACACGCTGTTTTGGACGATATTGGGAGCCCTGGTGGTTGCGAATGTGTGGATTGACGCTAAACAAAAGAAGCGCATCCCCAAATCTGGATCGAGCGTCAAGGCATGGCAAGCCGTACAAATCGTGGGTACGATGTCCGGGCTCATGCTACTGTGGTCTCTGTGGAGCTTCAACAGCCTCAGGGAGTGGGTGAATTTTCTGAAGACGGGTAACTTGTGACGCCCCCCCGCCGCACGAAAAGGAAATAAAGGGAGATGGCCGGGCATTGTCTTTTCCAGCCGTCGGCAATCCGACCGGCGCTTAAACAATGCAACCGATAGGATGGTCGCAGAAATGAAAAACAGTTTTGCGCGAACTGCCATCTCCTCTGTGGCCATCCTGCTTGGTCTGCTCCTCGTCGCCAATCTTCCCGCTTCCATTCAGAACACACGCCTGGGACGCCTGGCCGATCGGGTGTTCTCAAGAATCCGCGCGACCGATTTCAAGGGCGAAGACCTTGAAGCTTTGGACGCGGGATATTACGAGGGGCTCCGCAAGGAGGGCTCGGTCGATCCCTCGCTGCGGTTTCGTACAGATTTCCTGGAATATGACTATAAGCCTGGTCTGAACCTGAGTGGGCCCGGACTTGGGAGAAAGACGAACAGTTCAGGGATGTATGATCAAGAATACACGCTAGAAAAGTCGCCCCACACCTGGCGCATCGCCTTGCTCGGAGATTCAATGGCGCTGGGGCCGTTCGGACACAACTATGAGTCTCTTTTGGAGAACCGTCTTAACGAGACTTCTGACATTCACAAATTCGAGGTGTTGAATTTCGCAGTAGGCGGCTACCGCATTACTCAGGTCATGGAGACGATGATTGAAAAGGCCGCCCCCTTCAAGGCCGATGTCTACTTAGTGGCGATCACGTCAGTGAGCGTCAGCCACCGATGGAGCTACCACGTCGGCCACTTGCTGCACCGAAAGATAGACCTCAAGTACGATTTTCTCCGGCGGGTGGTGGCCGACGCCCACGTTCAGCCTACGGATTCGTTGGAGACCATGGATAGAAAGCTTGCACCGTTCACTCCCGCCGTTTTTCAGTGGTGTCTGGAGCAGATGAAGGAGCAGGCAGCAAAACAAGGAGCAGGGATGGTTATCCTCCTCGTTCCCGAGCCTGTACCGCCCGACCTAATTGCCGCACAGTTCACACAGGCACGACCAATCATCGAAAAGATTGGAGTACCCGTAATTGATCTGCTGGACACATTCGGGGCGTCCAAAAACCTGATCGAATTCAGGGCCAGCCGGGATGACGTCCACGCTAACGCCCGGGGTCACGAGTTGATTTTCGAAAACCTGTATCACAAAATTATGCAAGACCCAAAGCTCTCTGATTCTGTGCTGGGACACAGACTCGAGGCGGTCCGGACGGAGCCACAATCCCTCCCCTCACTCGATCGCACCCTATGGCTTCCGTCGCCGTGAGGCTGGGCGAGGCGCTTGTTTTAATTGAATCATCGAAAGATTAACAATCTGAGCGATAACGGAGCAGGAAGATGTCGGATCAAGTCGCGGACCAAATCAAAGAGGAAATCCGGCGATACGTGCTGAGTGAGTTCCTGCCGGGTGAAAAGGCATCGAATCTGGGCGATGATACCCCTCTGCGTACAAGCGGCATCGTGGACTCAGTTGGGTTGCTGCGGCTGATCGATTTCGTCGAAGAGAGGTACCGGATACAAGTCGACGCACACGAAGCGGGAGTCGAGAATTTTGACCGTATTGAAGATATTGCGTCCTTCATCAAGAAGAAGCGTCAGGCCGGTGCCTAATGGCTGAGACTTCGTATCCTGCCGTCAACTTGTGCGAGTACTTAGAGGATAGCGCCGATCGACTTAGCGGTCGGGTGGCGGTTGTCGATCCTGACGGCAGCAGCGTGACATACCGCGAACTGAACGACCGAGCCAACCGGGTCGCAGGGTTCCTGTTGGAGCGAGGATTGCAGCCAGGGGATCGTGTCGGACTAGTCCAACCAAAGAGCGTGACCGGGGTGTGCGCCATCTTCGGCATTCTGAAGGCGCGAGGAGCTTATGTTCCAGTTGACAGCACCGCCCCCCCGGCTCGAATTCGCTCTATTCTGGACAACTGCCGGGTTCGAGCCCTGTTTTCGGACCTTCGCTGTGCGGAGGTTGTGGCCGATGTTGAGACTGTTGTTGTGACGGGACCACGCGCGGAGCGAGATTTACAGAACCTGCCCCAAGGTGCGTTCGCATGGGAGAAAGTGTTGGAGAGTGCGCCCGACCGCGCCGAGCATGCCTCCCGCCATCCGGACGATCTGGCGTATATCCTCTATACTTCCGGATCCACCGGCATACCCAAGGGCGTTACGCTAACCCATCGCAATGCCATCAGCTTCGTCGAGTGGTGCTCTTCCGTATTCAACCCGGACGAACACGATCGATTCAGCAGCCACGCGCCTTTCCACTTTGACCTCTCGATTTTGGATATATATCTCCCGATGAAGCACGGCAGCAGTCTGTATTTAATTTCAGAGGAGCTTGGGAAGAACCCGGCGAAAATGGCAGCTTTTGTAGCCTCGAACCAGCTGACCGTGTGGTATTCCACACCCTCGATTCTGAGTCTGCTGGCAGAGTTTGGAGATCTCAAACAGTACGATTTCTCTGATTTGCGGCTGGTGCTGTTTGCAGGTGAAGTCTTCCCGGTGAAGCATTTGAGGAACATTACGCGCCATTGGCCATCGCCGATATACTTCAATCTCTATGGGCCTACGGAGACCAACGTTTGTACTTATGCTCGCATTCCCACGCCTGTCCCGGATGACCGTACCCAGCCTTATCCGATCGGTTGGCCGTGCTCGCACTGTTCGGCCGTCGTCGTAGACGACAATAAAGAGCCGGTGCCCGATGGAGAAGAAGGACTCCTCTACATTTCCGGGCCGTCGGTGTTCGCAGGTTATTGGGGACGAGCGGAGGAGACAGCCCCTGCCTTCCTCGAACGCGACGGGTGCCGCTGGTATAACACCGGTGATGTGGTGAAACAGGACCCCGTCGATGGCTTCATTTATGTAGGCCGCCGAGACCGCATGGTAAAACGCCGGGGCTACCGGATCGAACTGGGTGATATCGAAAGTGCCCTGTATCGCCACAAACAGATTAGCGAGGCGGCGGTGGTCGCGATACCAGACGCTGATGCCGGCGTGAAAATCCTCGCTTTCGTTACGACGCTCCACGACGCCCCGCCCTCCATCGTGGACTTGAAGGTCTTCTGCAGCAAGGCTTTACCGGCTTACATGAGCCCAGACGCTTTTCTGTTCCAGAACTCTCTGCCCAGGACTTCCACGGACAAGGTGGATTACCAGAAGCTACAGAACGAATCAACACTTAAGCTTGAGTCAAGCAAAAACATGGGTTGACATCTCTTTGTCGTGACGATGAGCCCGCCGGATGATTCCCGGATACGATTGGTTGGCGGGAACCACCCTATGGGAGTCCATGCCCGCGGCCACCCGCCCAGCGCCTCCCGCCTCCTTCCCGACGTAGGCGTCCTGGATGATGACGATCGCCCGTTGCGTCCAGAATGCCGCAGTGCAAGCGCACCTTTCACCATGTCGTTCGGCTGAGCATAACCCCATCACAAACTCACGGGTGCCATCCAGAGGATCTACGACCGACACGCGCTGCTTGTCGAGACGTGAGAGGTCGTCCGCGCTTTCTTCCGTCAGCCATCCTTCGTCATGCCGCAAGAGATTTTGCCGCAGGGCAGCGTTTACGGCGCCCTGTCGGCCTCGGTCACGAATCGTGGACGGCCTTGAATTCCTCTTGGACCCAAGCACGTCGTTCTCGGCGTACCCGATCGAGACACAGAGCTCGGGTTTCAGAGAAAACTCCGATGGCGACGCCTCATCGTCAACATACCTCGCTGATTGTCGAACTCGCGCATAAGCGTTTCGACGACTCCCGAATCGGTGATAATACGTGGCTGGTGCTAGGACTCCACGACCAGCGCAAAAAACAGACGCCGTACGCGAGCCTTCACTGGTACTCCGTGGCCGCAACAGCGAGGCTGAGCGGCCGGTGAGACGGAATCAACCGCCAGACGAAAATCGCAGAGAGGAGCTCTTCAAAGAATAAGACTTGAAGGGATATATCAGAGAGTCTTGCGCTACTCTAGCGAATGGAAGTCAGATTAGATTTCGGTTATGATCCCAATGTGCTTCAGCGAATAGCGGGTTTTGTTGCAGTGCCTGTGACCACTGGCATGATTCGTGCTCGGAGCCACACCTCACCTCAGCGGAGAACTCTGCCCGTGAACCAGACCATGCAAATTGTCAGGAACGCAGGAATCGTGGAAATCCTTCAGCGAGTGCCGGGTGTTCCTGAGAATCACGTCCCGCGCGTATTACGCTCCTTCGGAAGACGGTGAGGTGTTGAAACTTGCTCACCGCCCGCGATCCCAAGATACTAGCGTCTTTGGAGTCAAACTTGGCCCGCACGAAAACAAGAGCTTCGCACGTGTCGATCCCCACGGGAATGCGGTGAGATGAGAATCAAATTGGAAGAAAGCCAGCGCACTGCTTCATACATCTTTCTGATTTCGTTGGCCATCTTCCGCCTTTGGGTTATGGCAATGCCCGCCAGTCTCTGGCTAGATGAAACCGTGACGTATTGGAGTGTTTACAGAGGCGTCAGGGCCGCCATCTTCCGCAGTCAATTCTGGCCAGGCCAGAACGCGCTGTTCATGGCAATCACTGCTTCTGTGGTGCGCGTCGCCGGACAAAGTGAAATTGTGGCTCGCCTGCCCTCTTTTTTGGCGGGTGTCGCGGCGGTGTACCTTGTCTTCCGGCTGGGGATTCATCTTTTTGACAAAGAATCGGGTCTGTTGGCTGCATTAGTGTTTGTATCGTCGCATGAGCTATGGCGGACCGTGCCCACCGCCCGGCCCTATGCCTTTGCCTTGCTGGTCTCGTTGGGTAGCATTCTGCATCTCGCTCAGTGGATGGATCACGGCCGGAATCTGAACGCGGCGGGATATGCAGTAATGTCTGCCCTCATTCCATATTTTCATTATGCCTTTGTAATTTGTTATCTGGTCCTAGCCATCTATATTCTTTACAGATTGCGAACCGGTAGTGCTGTGACCTGGGCGAGAGCGATGGCCGTCTCAGCAGTGATCTTTTTGCTGCTGCTACCGCTCATATGGAGTGAGACGCACGGGAAGCACTTGTCTCCGAATTCTCTTTCGGTATGGACGGGGACGCCGCGCCTGGAGGAATTCTTCACCGCGTTTATTCCTCCCGTGCTGGCTGGTGGAATATTCCTGGGAATGTTGGCGGGCTGCGCTCTCGGCGAAAGGAGTTGCGGTGGCCAAGTCCCGGCGATGATGCCCGCAACCAAAGTATTATTGCTCACTTGGGTTACCGTTCCGATTCTTACTCTGTTCCTGGCCTCCGAGCTTACGCCTTTCAAGTGCTTTATTCCCAGATACTACATGCTGGCGTTCCCTGCATTGGCATTGTTGATCGGTTGGCTGATTCGGATTCTTCCCGAGAGAATGCGAGTCACGATGAGCGCCGGTGTGGTGTTGTCGGCCTTGTTGAGTTTTACCGGCTTGCACTTGCGCGTCGCCCCTCATGCGGAGGACTGGCGGGGGGCAGCGCAAGCTGTTCGAGCAGCCCATTTGTCAAACGACACGCCAGTGCTCGTTCGTGTCGGTCTGGTAGAAACCAGCAAGGTTACCTGGGATCTAAACATCTCTCCCGACAGTCCGCTACTCTGCCCGCTTTCAAAGTATCCGGTTCCCGGCCACGTATTCTTGCTCCCTTACCGGCTTAATTCCGACACTTCTCCCTACCTGAACGAACTTGTGAGGAAGATAGTGCAGCCCAGTGCCGAATTTGTGGTGATAGCGCGTGACGAAAGACCGGAGGTTTTGGGATGGCTGATGCAAGAGTGTTCCAGCCGAGGTTTTGAAGCTTCTTCGCTGGGCAATCCCAGTGGGATCACAGTTTTGTTATATCGGCGAAGAGTTAATGCCTCGGACCAACGCATCCTGACAATCGGTAATTGAGGTGAGGCCACCACTGGACCATGATTACCACTCAAACCTCAGCCTCGCTTGCTCAACTTTTAAACTCGACTGGCGCTGTCGCCGCTAGCCGAGGAAACCCACAGGAACCGCCAACCACGAGAACCAACCTCTCCCTGGAGCGGCCCTCAGGGGTCACATCAAAAGCGGTTCTTCCGCAGTTTTGGTGAAGGCGGTCCGTTTCTGCCCACTGCGGCGTGGGCGACAGGGCCGATCAAGCCGCGTGCAACACGCGGATGCGTAGCAAATCGAGTTTCGCCCGCCCGTACATCTGGCGTTTGATCAGCTTCAGTCGATGAATGTGACCTTCCACCGGTCCCGTGCTCCAGGGTAGGGTGAGCGCAGCGCGCACTGCTGCCTCATCGCATTGCAGTTGGACCACGAAGTGATGGAGAGGAGATTTACGGGCCGTTTTCTGCCATAGCGACCACGCAGAGGCGTCCCGTTCTCGCATCATGCGATGGAACTGTTTGGCCAATTCCACGGTCGTGGCAATGTCAGGAGAAAGGGAGCAGAGAGTGCGTGCGAAGCTTTGTTGTGATGGAGATGGATTGTGGACAAGGTCGAGCAGGAGGGCACTGGTTTGCCGCGGACTGGGGCGTTTCCGGGGCGGAGAGAGCGAACTCTGGTAAGGATGCCCTCGTACCCCCAGCCGGACGCGGAACCAGCGGCGCAGCGTGACCTTGGCAAAATCCGCTCCCTGGGCCCGCAGTTCCCGCCAGAGTTGGCTGCGATTGTGGCAACCTTCGCCCCACCGCTTCTCCAGGTAAGAGAGCCAGCGATCCACCGAGGAGTGTCTAGGGGTGACTTGGCGCTCAGGAAATTGTCCCGCGCACAACCAATCGCGTACGGTTTTCCGGTTCAGCCCTAACTGAAATGCAATGGCCCTTAGTGAGGTGCCGCGCTGCTGTAACTCGATCACTTGCTGGTAGCGCGTAAGGCGCCGTTCTCGCCGCTCGCGGCTGAGTTGTGAGAATGAGTCAAAGCTGGATTCGAAGGACTGGGCGGAGGATCAGTGACCGCAACAGGGGTGTGTCGCCGGAAGGGTTCTTCGATGATCGACCCATGACGAGCCAGTACACGTTCCAACGCTTCGCGCAGATTACGTAACAGATGGAGACGGTCCGCGACCTGCACTGCGTGTGGCGCGCCTTGACGAGCAGCTTCGGCGTAGGCACCTGCACGGTCGCGGCTGATCACTTCCGGTGGGGCGTGATCGCGCAGCCACTCGGCGACCGTGTTGGCCTGGCGGTCGGGCAGAAGATCGATTACACAACGCCGCTCTAGATCGCAAAGAATCGTCCCATAGCGCTGGCCCTTGCGCCACGCCCAGTCATCCATGCCCAACACGCGAGGCGCAACCGGAGCTGGCTTCCGCGCCAGCGGCATGCGTCGGAGATGGCGCAGCAACGTGTCCCCAATGACGCCAAGACCCAGCCGTTGCGCGGTACGCGCACCTGCCTCACCGCCCAGTGCCAGCGCCAGCCAGCGTAAAGCTTCTTCCATGCGGACCGTGCGGCGGGCGTAGGTTTCCGCTGTCTCCGGCAGCCGCTCCGTGAAAATGCGCTGGGCGCAATCCTCCCTGTCACAGAAAAAGCGGCGCGTCCGCAGTCGAATCTTCACCGGGATTCCGTTCCACGGCAGGTCGGCCACTCGCCGCTCGTAATAACTATGGATACGACAGGACGGCCGGGTGCAACCGGGACAAGGAACCACCGGACGAAACACGCGCACAACTAAGGTGATGTGGTCGGCTTCTGCAATCAGCCGCTCCACCTGGACTTCAGCGGGGCACGGCGACAGCGACCGGTTCATGGGTGAACCGGAAAATCACCTAAGCTACCCAGCTTACTCAACCGTCGTCGTGCTTCCACACCATCCCACTAACTCTGCTGGTACCACCTCATCCTTAATTACTTTCATCCTTCACCAAAACTGCGGAAGAACCTCAAAAGCGGCCAACGGTGGTCACTTCAAAACCGGCCAACGAAAGTGGCCTGGGACTAGGTTGTTTTACTCCGTCCTCCTGAAGAGGCAAGTCTGTTTTCGTGCGCCAACTCCGTGGACCGCATTTGAGTACATGACCGTGATGGAGGAGGCGATCGAGCATAGCGGTAACGGCGGCGCTGTCGCCGAGCAGTTTGCCCCAGTCGTCCACCGGCCGGTTCGAAGTCAGCAGAGTACTGGCGCGCTCATAGCGCCGCATTACGATTTCCAGTAAGTCCTCGACGGCAGTCATGGGCAACTTGCTCATACCCAGGTCGTCGATGATCAGAAGCGGGACGGAAACGAACAGTTCCATGCATTCTTTGCGGATTCCATCGAGGGTGGCTTCGGCCAAGTCATCGAGTAGTTTGTGGGTTTCGCGATAGAGCACGCGATAACCCTGTTGGATTGAGGCTTGTCCGATGGCCTGAGCCAGATGACTCTTGCCAGTGCCATTTCTTCGGATTGGTCTGGCCCCACGCCAACGTAATGCGCGCTGTTCCCCCCACCGATTCCTGCCGCATGCGGATGAACTACTTCCAGACCAAGGCCTTCCGATCGCAATCGCCGTGCCCATTCCTTCCTCTCCTTCCGGTTCCGCCACAACCTGTCGCCTGCCGTCATCGCTGCTCTCCTCGATGGAAAATGGAATCCGGTTCGCCGGTAACGAAAGGCTTAGAAAATCTCCCCAACGGGTCAACGGACCGTCGTATCGACTGCCCTTGCCATCATGCCAGCGATCGCCAGTACCGGGGCCATGCTTTTTACCGGGCACAAAGGCACGAGTGGGAAGTCGGCCTTAGCTCGCCGAACCGAATCCTCGATAAGCTCGCAAACACTGCGGAGCAGCGACAAGTTTCTGGTACCAGCGACTGCGCCCAAGGCGCGATCAATTGCTTTTTATAGAACTCCCCGAGAAGGGAGTAGGGCGTTGAAATTTACTCAACGCCAGCGATCGCGGATTTGACAGCATCGACGGCCGCGCCCAAGTCCTTACCGTCACTACCGGCGTTCTTGTAAGGGCTTGAGCTCTGCAAGTGATAGTCACCACCGTTCCCCTGGTTGTAGTTTGCAAATTCCACAGCCGACTCCGACGCCGGGAAGTAGTTTCCGGCGGGAAAGGTCGAAGGCGGAAACTTGCTCGCGGGGGCAATCAAGGCATTCCTGGTGAATGTGGAGGAAGCAAAACAGGCTTGAAGTATGGATAGCGGCGGTTTCTGATAAGCGCAATTAGTCGCCCCACCCCCAGTGGACAAAAAGGGAGGCAGGCCAGAGTTCACGAGGCTGTTGGTGAAAGTAAAGCGATCCATCTTCGGATTGGTGACGGCATCGCCAAAAATGAGGAGGAAGTTTGGGGGAAAAGCAGTAACGTGGTCAATCACGATATTGTTCAGCGTGGGGCACCCTATTCCCATAGCAATTTGGGCAAGGTCTCCGTGCCCGGAATACTTCACGGCATCGATGTCGTCCACAATCAAATCGTGAATACTGTAGCGCCCACTTGCGGAAGGAATGCCTCCGTTGTCAGACCGGCCGCTGCCCACCACCAATCCTGAGCCGACGTGACTGATAGTGCCGTAACGCAGGGTTACGTCCGTGAGTTGACAGACGGGACATAGGTTCGTTCCGTTCGCCCCTGCCTGATTTTTTGGAGTCAGAAGCACGGCGGCGCCGGCTTGGGAAAAGCCGCCCCAAGCATCTTCCATAATATTGCCCTCGATCAGAACCCGTTGTGCGTTCTTGAGCTCCAATAGGTTCTTGACGATAAATGGATGGCCGTCGACACCGCCAACATAGCCCGGCTGGCCCCGCATCCACGTCATCGGCTTGAACATATGGTTTTGGCGGATTTCGATGTCAGTGGGCGTGGTGGTGGCCTTGCCGCCTCCCATCAGGATGTTTTCACCAGCAGATTCGAGAAAGTTATCCACAATCTTGAACGGCCCCGCGGCGAGGTCACCAAGACCTCCGGCGATAGCTTGGGAATCTAAGCACGTACCGGTTATTGCCACGCAGTGGAAATCAGAGAAGTAGGAATCTACAACCGCGGCATAGCGGGTTCCACTCAACATAATGCCGCGTACGGTTTCGTCCTGTGCCGTGCCGTGAAGCCAGCTGCGATCGAAGATCACGTGATCCGCGGCACCGTTGTTTACTACGAGGTTGTAAACAACACCGGTCGAAGGAGTTCGAGTGATTTCCAGACCAAGGAAACGGTAGTGGCTGGCGCCATTCTCCAGGGTGATCGGTCCGCTCCCCGTGGCGGAGGACTGAACCTTCGCCAGGACGTTGTTCGTGACCGTACAATTGAGAGAAGGGCGCCCGGGCAGAGAAGTCACCCCTGCGTAACAGGGGGAAATCCGCGTGCCCTCAGGAGGCAAGCTGCTGTCAGGTGCGCTGGTGCGGACGGTGATCCAGTGAGCGTCGTCGCAAGTTTGCGCAGGGAACCTGAAGGCTCCCGTAAAAACTGCCCCGGCCTGGAGCGTGATCGTGTCTCCACACGTGGCGCTGTTTAACGCCTGCTGGAGGTCTCCGCCTCTTGCCACAGAAATCACGTTGCCCGGGGCGGGCGTGGCAGCCAAGGCACTTTGAACATAGATTCGCGGAAGTTCCGCCGGTCCGTCAAAATTTCCTGTCGTCGACGGGCTTATCGCGAGGGTGAAAGGTGCGCTGACACTAGTGGAACTTGTGTCCGTCACCGACGTGGTGAAGGCGAATGTTCCAGTCTGTGGAGTAAGACCCGAAATTACTCCGCTCGCCTTATCCAACGCAAGGCCCTGGGGCAGGAAGCCGCCGGTGATCCGCCACTGGTAGGGCGTGATACCTCCGGTTACAGGAAGAGTAGCGCTGTAGGGAGTCCCGGCCATTCCGGCGGGCAGCGAGTGGATCGAGAACGCGAGCTTGGCAAGGGGTACGACCGTGACTTGAGAAACCCCGATACCGCTCAAGTTTTCCACGCTGGTGGCGGAAACGGTCAATGTGCTCGAAGAAGTCACGAGAGGCGCCGTGAACAGGCCCGTGCTCGAAATCGTTCCCGCGCTTGCGTGCCAGGTGACGGCGGTTTTGCTGGTGGAAGTCAGGGTGGCGGAGAATTGTTGCTTGGCGCCAGCAGACATCGTGACGGTTGAGGGCGAAAGACTAACCTTAGGAGTGGAGATTGACTGGCTCGGAGTGGAGGGTGACATCACCGCGCAGCCGACGGAAAGGCAGGCCACGGTCGAAAGAAGGATCGCAGTTCCAAGTTGCTGGATGAAACGTACACATGCCTTACTGTTTTGGTAGCCGGGGGACGTTTCCAAGAACATTGGGGGCCTCATAAATTGATTGTCATGTAGGGATCTCAGAATTGAGATCGCCAGAGATGAATGTAGAGAGTGCGGTCAGACGAAAGTAGATTACGGAGGGCACTGTCCACGTGGCACACGAAAGTACATACGCTAATACGGCAGTGGACAGGTACGGAGGCGAGGGGAAAAGGGGATCGTCAGCTGAGGGATAACCCTGCCGAATCAATGATGATCTGAGCCGGCGCTTTCTTCTCGACCAAGGATGAAACTGCGCAGGGAGTCATAAGTTGAGTTGCCGAGCACACGCTTGGCGGCATCCCGTCACAGGAATTCGGACTCTCCGCCCTATCGACCTGAGCAGCGCAGTAGGCGGCATCGAGTCGAGCGCAGCCTTATTGAGCTGTCCGAGCGGGAGAATCTGACCGGCCGATAGAAGAAGCCGCTAACTGGATTCTGCAGCTGATGAACCCGCAAGAGAGATCGCAGAAGTTGGAAAGGGCGGATTTGAACCACCGTCGCCGGACGAAGGAGTATCCTTCCAGCGGGAAATCACCGAGAATAGGCAAAGATTCCAATGCTTGACCCGACAGCCATCCAGTCATCTCTGCTATCCCAGCGGAGCTATCGGAAGGAGTCTTTCGGCTTGGCTAGAAAAGGAAGACCTAATATCGGCCACGACTTGTGACACTGGGTTGTCCGATCGGCGCGATAACCCACTCCTACCGCCGAGATTTGTAGACACTTCCTGACATACTCGACCGGAATTCGAAAGCTGGCTCAGCGGCGTGGGGGGCTGATTGCAAAACGCAGGGTCATACCGCAGCTCTACACCTTGCCTGACGACTAGACAGCATTTCGACCGCGCCCTCGGTGTGGTCACCGGGGACAGAAACTTGGCGGGAGGCGACGGATTTGAGAGCCTGCTGTTGGACGAGGTTCGGCAAGCTAAAGCCGATTCCCCATTGGTGCTGCCCGATAGACAGCATGGCTCCGGTCATTGCGATCACTGGCATGGTGGCAGCCCGTTGTCCTGAACGACGTGCCGACCCCGTTGGCGAGATTCTTAAACCAATCGCACCCGGGCCGAGCCTGGTCCATTTTCCAGGAAGGAGAGCGAAGATGGGAGCAGGCAAGATGAACCGAAAGCAGAGGAAGGAGTTGGGACGGCGATTACAATCGGCGAACCCCGGTCTGGAGGTGGTGCATCCGCGCGCCGCAGGGATTGATGTGGGCAACGGCGCGCATTACGTGGCAGTACGCCCGGAACAAGATGCAGAGCCAGTCCGCAGGTTCGAGTGCTTCACAGCGGACTTGCATCGAATGGCGGATTGGTTAGAGGCATGCGAAGTCAAAACAGTAGCGATGCAGTCAACGGGTGTCTATTGGATTCCACTGTACGAGATCTTGGAACAACGTGGCTTCGAGGTCTACTTGGTAAACGCACGACACACTAAGAATCTACCTGGGCGCAAGAGCGACGTGCAAGAGAGCCAATGGCTGTTAAAGCTTCACACCCATGGCCTGCTCAACAACTCGTTCCAGCCTACGGCGGAAATCCGGGTGGTGCGGACGTATTGGCGGCAACGGGGAGAACATGTGCGCGGTGCGTCGACCTGCATCCAGCGCATACAGAAGGTGTTGACTCAGATGAATGTGCAATTAGCGAACGTGATCAGCGATCTGAGTGGACTGACCGGACAAGCCATCGTGCGCGCGATTCTGGCGGGCGAGCGCGATCCGAGGAAACTGGCGGAACTGAGCCATCCTCGGATTCTGGCGGGGCGAGAACAGATCGCCAAAAGCCTGGAAGGTAACTGGCGCTCCGAACTACTGTTCGTGCTAAAGCAGGAAATGGACATGTATGACACCTATCAGCACAAGATCGCCGAATGCGACCGGGAACTGGAAGCGAAGTTGAAGCACAGTTTGCCCTACCTGAGCGGGCATCGACGGAGCAACCAAAGATACCCAACGCCAAGAAGACGAAGCGGATCCAAAGGAATGCGCCTGGTTTCAACCTCACCCGCGAATTGCATCGAATCACCGGAGTGGACCTTAGCAGAATCGATGGCGTCAACGCGATAGTGGCGCAGACGATAATCAGCGAAGTGGGACTGGATATGACCCGCTGGAAAACCGAGGCACACTTCGCCTCGTGGCTGGGATTGTGTCCAGACAATCGCATCAGCGGAGACAAAGTCCTAGCGAGAGGCACGCGCCGCGTAATCAACCGTGCGGCGACGGCATTGCGAATGGCCGTCACCACATTGATCAAAAGCCAGAGTTACCTGGGCGCGCAATACCGTCGCTTGCGAACCAAGCTTGGGGGCGCCGAAGGCGATCACCGCGATGGCTCACCGGCTCGCCCGGCTGGTATTCCGCATGCTGAAATACGGCCAAGAGTACGTCGACAAGGGCACTCAGTATTACGAGCAAAAACATCGTGAATAACAACTTCACTTGCTCAAGAAGAAAGCTGCAACCTTAGGCTTCCAAGTCGTTGAAACCGGAGTGGTGCGAAGGGGAGTTTCTGGAGAGGAGTTAGATAGCGTTTCAAGCCCGCTCTACCCCGCCTGGGGTGAGCGGCGGCACCAGCAGGTAAGCCTGCAAAGCAGAAAGCAGTTCTTCCCTAAGAAATGGTCCACTGGCCATCAAGCCGGTGAGAAGTGGGTTCCGGTTGTTGCTGTGCAGCGGAGTGTTTTCGAGCGTGGCAACGAATCCTCCAGCGCTTTCGACGAGCGCCGCGCCAGCAGCCACATCCCACTCATTCTTCGGTGTCAGGGTGAAAGTGACATCTGCCAGTCCTGCCGAAACCAAGCCAAGTTTGTAGGCTACCGATCCCATGGGACGAATCTGATAATCGCCTTTCTGAAACTGCTGCCACTCGCCACGCTTCACTTCGCTACGGCTGGCAAGGATCAGCGAACCTTTCAGTGTGGTCCTCTGACTCGGCCGGGCCGGCTTACCGTTATAAAGCACTCCCGCGTCGATCGCGCCGATGATGATCTCATTTGTGGCCGGATTACAGATGCCGCCCGCCACCGGTCTCCCGTCTTCGACGAACCCGATCGAGACACAGAACTCCGGTATGCCTTGAACAAATTCGCGCGTGCCGTCAAGCGGATCCACCACCCAGACCCGGCTCTTGGAAAGCCGGGAAACGTCGTCAACACTCTCCTCAGAAAGCCACCCTTCACCATCTCGCAGCAGGTTCTGGCGCAGCACGGCGTCGACGGCACGATCCGCCTCGGTCACAGGATCGTGTCCGATCTTGTATTCCGTCTCAATGGCACCCGGGGTAAACCCCGCAAACACAGTTCGTGCGGCTTCAATGGCAGCTTCAATGCGGGTAAGAATGTCCGAATAGGCAGAGGTCATGAGGTCCTTGAAAATGGATGGTCTTAAAATGTGGGCCACAACATGCGAGCGCCGGTGACCAGCAGCAACGCGCACAGCAGGCGGCGGAGCCACAGCATGGGAACGCGAGTTGCCAGGTGCGAACCCAAGAGCCCACCGGGGATCGAGCCAATCAGGAGTGACACTACCAGTCCGGAGTTTACGTTTCCCAGTTGAAAGTGCATTAGCCCGGTGACGCCAGTCAGAACGACAGCATGCACGATGTCGGTCCCAACGTTCACTTTTGGGGGAAAACTATAGAACAGCAGCAACAGCATCATGATGATGCTGCCCGATCCCACCGAAGTCATTCCCACCAGGAAGCCGGCAACGACGCCGATCACAACCATGCCGGCGAATCCCTTCATCGTCGGTGGGCGATTCGCAACGTGGTCTTCGATTCGTTTCTGTAACAGCAACAGAATGGGAACGATGATGAGTAGCACGCCAACAGCGGTCTTGATGAAGTTGTTGACTCCGTCGCCGTACACGTGACGGATGTACATGAGCAGCTTCACTCCGCCGATCGAGCCCGGAATGCTGCCAAGCGAAAGAGCAATGACAACTTTCCTGCGAACCGTACCTCTCTTCAGATGCATCAGGCTCGCAGGAATTTTTGTGAAGAAGTTGAAAACCGCGTCCGAACCGACCGCGATGATCGGCTGTACATGAAGGCCAAAGATCAGCACAGGAAGCAGCAAGACGCCGCCCCCCACGCCGGTCATTCCGATCAGAATACCCACAACGAAGCCGACCAGGATTTTGCCTGCTACTAGCGTCATATACGATCCGTCGTTGTGTTAGGCCGCCGCTCCGTTCACTCCGATGAAGCCTTCTCGCTCGAGATGCAGAATGATTTCCTGTGCGGCTTCCTCGGGTGACAACTCGCCGGTGTTGATTGTTACCTCGGCATCCATTGGAGCCTCGTACGGGTCAGAGATTCCGGTGAACTCCTTGAGAATGCCCGCTCGAGCCTTGGCGTACAGGCCCTTGCGATCGCGTTGCTCGCACACTTCCACTGAAGTCGCGATATGCACCAGGATGAAGCCGCCAAAGGGTTCGATCATCTGCCGAACGTGCTTCCGTGTCGCGTCATACGGAGCGATAGGCGCGCAAATAGCAATCCCACCGTTCTTGGTGATCTCCGACGCCACATAACCAATTCGTCGGATGTTGATGTCGCGGTGTTCCTTCGAAAACCCAAGCTCGGACGAAAGATGCTTGCGCACCAGGTCTCCATCCAGCAAGGTCACCGGACGCCCGCCGACTTCCAGGAACTTCGTCAGCAACACATTGGCGATCGTCGACTTGCCGGAGCCGGACAGGCCCGTGAAGAAGATCGTAACGCCCTGCCGGCTGCGAGATGGAAAGCTTCGCCGTAATTCGTGAACTACCTCGGGATAGGTGAACCAACCCGGAATGTCGCGTCCCTCATTCAACCGCTGGCGCAGTTCCGTGCCCGAGATGTTCAGAACGCGATCTCCCTTCTTCACCTCGTCATCGGGGATATAACGGTCCTCGCTTTCGAGATAGACCATCATGCTGAAGGGAACCATGGTTACACCGATCTCCGACTCATGCTTTTTGAAAACTTCCTGTGCTTCGTACGGTCCATAGAACGGTTTGCCATCTGTGTCCTGGCCTGGTCCCGCGTGATCGCGTCCCACGACCAAGTGTGTACAGCCATGATTCTTGCGGATGAGTGCGTGCCAGATCGCCTCGCGTGGCCCCCCCATGCGCATGGCAAGGGGCAAAAGAGAGAGCTTCTGCGTCCCCTGCGGATACTTCGAACCAAGCAACTGATAACAACGCACCCGCGTGTAGTAGTCCACGTCGCCTGGTTTGGTCATTCCGACGACAGGATGGATCAAAAGGTTGGCTTCGACTTGCTTGGCTGCGCGGAATGTCAGTTCGACGTGTGCCCGGTGCATGGGATTTCGAGTCTGGAAAGCCACAACGCGGCGCCATCCCAGGCGCGCAAACTCGTTGCGAAGCTCGGCGGGAGTGAAACGCAGAGAGCGGAAATCATAGTGCGAAGGCATCTGCAACCCTTCGACGCGTCCTCCCACGTACCAGGGGTTGGCAAGATTCATCGTATAGTTCGCACCCGGGTGGGCCTTGCTGGTGCTATTAAACACTGCTTTGGCTTCGGCAGCGCGGTCCAGTTGCCAGACTTCTTCCACGTGGAGGACGGCGAGCATTACGCCCTCGGGATCGCGTAGCGCCACTTTGCTGCTGCCCGGAGTCAACTTCTTGGCGAATTCCTCCGTCACGTCCAGAGTGATCGGCATCGGCCACAGGATTCCGCTGGCCAGCTTCATGTTGTGGCAGACCCCTTCATAGTCAGCCTTGGTCATGAAGCCGCGTAGCGGGGAAAATCCTCCGCTCATCAGCAGTTCGAGGTCACAAATTTGACGGGCGGTCAGATCCCACGACGGCCATTCCCTAGAATGGGCTTTCAGTTCTGCGGCTTTTGCCGGCGATGCGAGCAGATCAATCAGTTCACCACCGTGTGGGGCAATCAAATGACTAGTCGAAGCGGACAAGAGCGTGAGCCTCCCAGATTCGTTGATTTTGGATTTATTGCATGTAGATTCGGCGTTTCGCAGAAGGAATCAAATGATGTTTTCCGGACTGCTAATTGAGGATGCAAACCGGACTTCAGTCTTTGCCGCGGGCCAAAGACCCTGACTCTTGCTTCAAGTTGACACGAAAAGAAATGATGTTATTCCCCTTGCAAGTGTCATGCCGCTTGTGTGCTGTTATTGTACTGTAAGTTGATAAGGATAAAAGCTTAAACTTGGTTTCTCACGTGCCGAAACCGTTCAGACCTGTATTTGTGTGCAACTCCGTGCGCAGTTTTGTAAGCGAATTTCCCCGGAAAACGGACCGAACATGCAATTCTCTGCGCAGATATTCACCCCGCGTTTTCGAAGTCTGTTTTTCCAGTACGCTCCCTCGGTAGCATATGCACTGCCCCGCAGGTAACCCTCCTGCGATTGCAAGTAGTGGCGGTACTGGGCAGTTGGCGGCAACAGACTGTCTGCTCGATGGGCGCATAATTCGCGGCCACGTACGCGGGTTGTTCGCGCTCCTTTTCCGGCAAGGATGTCCACTCGACCGCGGTAAGCGGCGCACAGGTAAGAAGGGCATAGACCGTGCGCGGTTCGTTCTTCTCCGTCACGAAACTGGAGCGCAAGACGTGCCGGTTATGCACCAGTTGGGTCTCTTCTTCAAGTCGCCGAGCGTTCCAGTGCTCCGCGGATTCTCACGCAGACAGGAATATGGTTCGCCGCGGGAGTATGTTCCAGTTGCTAGAGCACCCAGAACCATGGCTGCTGCGCCGATTCCGAGAGCGCTGAAGCTACCTTCGGAACTCTAGTTTCAGACTTCAGTCATTTCCGCTACTGCCACTGCCGCCACATAACCGGTACCCATCGGCACGTCGCACACCGTCCACCGTGTAGCCTCAGTTGGATCGGGGCGGGTTGCTAGAAGCGCGTCGTGATCTTGTTCAGCAATAGAAACGTCGAATTGATCCAGCGCCAGCGAAAGGCCGTCGCCTTTCGCCTTAATGTAGGCTTCCTTCCTCGTCCAGCATCTGAAGAAAGCAGCTTGCAATTCATCCCCGCGAAGAGACCGCAGCGCCTGACGCTCGCGTTCGGAGAAAAATCGTTCCGCCAACCGTTGTGCGTCAACTCCACGCACTAGGTTCTCCACGTCTATTCCGATTGTCCGTCGCATCACAAATGCCATAAGAGCGAGACCGTGTGTATGGGAGACGTTGAAGCACAATCCACTCTCGCCCTCAAGGGCGGGCTTGCCCCGGACCTCATAACGGAACTGCACCTCTTGCGGCGTAATGCCAAGGTATTGAGCCAACAAAGTACGAAGCGTTCCGCGTGTCAGGACAAATTCCGTGCGCGGCCGTTCGACGCGGAATCGAAGTGCCCTCTCCTGTTCTCCGCTCGAGAGCAACCGATAATACGCACTCACTTCCGCGGCCGAGGCATCAAGCCGACGCTGCCACAAATGCACAACTCCGGGATGCAATTCGGAAGGGCGGCCAGTAGTCCTCGCATCCCAAACCTCGCCGATCTGTAACTCCGTCTTTGATCCCATCAACAGGCTTGATCCATCTTTCTCTCTGAATCCTCCAGCAGAGCGCTAACTTATTGTGCAGCAACAGGCTAAATACTCTTCTTAAGGTGACGAAGTTTGATGCTTACGTTGGTCGTGCTGTTGTTGGGTGAGAGGCGTAGTAGGACCCGCGTTCGGCCTCAAGTCTGCGGCCCTGCTTGCTAAATCGTGGCAGGTGCAACAGGCCGACTTTCTGCCCGGCGAACTGCAATGTAGTAGCCAGCACCTCGAGCCCGTACTTCACGCTGCGACGGAAATTGATCGACGACGCCTCCTCGAAATACTTCGTCGGACAGGAGACTTCTCCTATGCGAAAGCCGAAGTGCACGCATTGCGCCAGCATCTGGTTGTCGAAGACGAAGTCGTCGGAATTCTCCAGTAGCGGCAACTCCGTCAGCACCTGGCGGCTGAAGGCGCGATACCCCGTGTGGTACTCGGAAAGCTTTACCCGCAGAAACAGGTTCTCAAACGCGGTGAGCAGACGATTGGATATGTATTTGTACATCGGCATGCCACCCATCAACGCGCGGCCTCCGATGATGCGTGAGCCCAGCACTACGTCATACACGTCGTAGGCCACCATGCTGGCCATCGCGGTAATCAGCAGAGGCGTGTACTGGTAATCAGGGTGGAGCATGATGACGACGTCGGCGCCCGCTGCCAAGGCTTCGCGGTAGCAGGTTTGTTGATTCCGTCCATAACCATAGTTGCGATCATGTTGGAAAACGAGCAGCCCCAGTCGGCGGGCCAGTCCGACGGTATCGTCGCGGCTGTGATCGTCGACCAGGATGCAGATGTCGACGAGATCCGGAATCTCTCCGACCGTGGCCTGAAGGGTCTTCTCCGCGTTGTAAGCGGGCATGACGACAGCGATGCGTTTGCCGTTGATCATGGGAATACTTCGGGAAGATACCCCAACTAGTCTAGCCGAGAATTAGATTCGCCGCGACGCCTGCTGGTAATCGGGCTTCGTAACAAACGAGGCGCGAGAATCTGCCGGAATTCGGCTCGCATTTTTCGCCACCGTTTCGCTTTCACCATTCCCGACGCAGTGTGGTTAAATAGAGTTCCAGGCGTGAATTTTCCCGAGAATCTCCCTCGGCATAAGGATCCGGCAATGCAAGATCGCTGGGAGGGATGCGTGTCGGTGATTGTGCCGGTCTACAACGAGGTGGACCATCTCGAGGAACTGTTGCAGGCCGTTCTTGCATCTCCCGTCAAGAAAGACGTCGTTATCGTCGACGATGGCTCAACCGACGGCACTCGCGAGAAGTTGCTTGCGCTCCCGCAGCGCGAAGACGTCACTATCGTGTTCCACGAAAAAAACTGCGGCAAGGGAGCTTCGATTCGCACCGCTCTCGCCTACGCACGCGGCGAATACGTTTTGATCCAGGATTCAGACCTTGAGTATGATCCGAAGGACTATCCTGCGTTGTTGGCGCCTTTGCAACAGGGATCAGCGAACGTTGTCTATGGTGTCAGGCCTGATCGGCCTGAGCGCGGTCTCAGGTTCTTCCTCGGAGCCAAGCTGTTGACCCACCTCACGAACCTTCTCTACGGCACCAGAATTCACGACGAGGCTACTTGCTACAAAGTCTTTCGACGCGCCTTGCTTGCTCGATTGGGACTCGAGTGTCGCCGCTTTGAGTTTTGCCCGGAGGTCACGTCGAAGCTTTGCCGCATGGGAGAAAAAATCGAGGAGGTCCCAATCTCGTACCGTCCTCGATCGGCGGATGAGGGCAAGAAGATCCGCTTATCCGATGGCTGGCTGGCGATCTGGACTCTTATTCACTACCGATTCCTGCCGCGCCGCCGCTGGCTTCAGAGTCCGCAGGAGCCTTCTTCTGCGCCGTTTGCGGTCAGTTTTTCGCGACTGCCAGCGGAATAGCAAAAACACGGCTTCATCGCGAGGTGCGCTTTCGCACGGCAAATTCACCGCTTCCTGCCATCCAACTGGTCCATCGGAATCTCGATGTCGTGGGGCAGAGTCAGCATTCGGATCTTCAGAACTCCGCCGCTGGGAGGCACCCAATTTTTCTTTTCATAAAGCAACAGATTCTCGCCCCTCCACTCGGGCTCGTTCGTCGTGACCGGGTAACCACCCAATAACGAGAAATCGTCGCCCCGCAATTGTTCCCGGAGAATGCGCTGCGAATCGAAGCGTATCGCCAGCTTCTGCGATACCACTGCAAAACGAACTCCGTACCGCCGGAGAGCCTCCGACACCTCCTCTTTGCTGCGCAGCAATTCCTCGCTGCCCGGGCCCGGCCGGATGTCATCCGCGTAAAGCACCTTGCGCAAAGTTACAAACCGCCTGCCCGGATCCAGGGCCCGAACGAAGAACACAAAATTCCCCGGCACTGGCCCGTCAAAAAGAATGATCCCCGAATCGTAACCTTTCACGATGCGCGCCGCGGCTTCCTTATACCCGCTGATATACGGCCTCTGGTAGCGCCATGCCGGAATCACCAGAATCACAATCAACAAAGCCGCTGCAGCCCGCATCGCAACTCTCATCGGACCGACCCGCAACATTCGAGTGATCAAGCCAACCGCGAAGTACACCAATGGGGGAAACCAATAAACCGCAAACCGAGGTTCCCTTTGCCCAAACCAGCTGAATGTCAGGTAGCCCGAGAGCACCCAGCATCCCATGATCGTTGTCCGCCGCGGCGTATCCCAGCGGAATGCGAGCGCCGCTCCGATCAGGGCCAAAACCAACAGAGTTGGGGGAAAGGAACTGGGCAACCTCTGCCCGTAATACGTTATGCGTTCCCATCCACCCATCCGATGCGAACCGAGATCATTTGCGACAGCCCTCCCTTGCATGAACAACATCAGAGTCAGAAAAGGCCCGGCAAGAACCGCTATGATCGCCGTGAATAGGATGGCATCGCGTGAAATGATCCGCTTCCACTGGCCTGTGACCAGCAAGGTCAACACGCAGAATACCAACAGATAAACACTGGTTTGCTTACACAGAAGCGCCGCACTCAGCCAGAGTGCAGACAAGTAAAGCGATTTTCTTTGATGCCGTTCCAGATATCCGATCCAATGTCGGATCGCCGCTACGCCCAGCGCCAGAGATGGAACCTCCAGCATGACGCTCTTCTCGAAGAGAAGAACCGTCGGCAGAAGCCCCAGTGCGGCGGTGCAGATCCCGGCGGTATAGGAGTCCAGCGTTTCCTCGACCAGCCGGAACCACTGATAGAGCAGCAGGACGCAAAAGAGCAGCACGGTCAGCCGGGCCGAAACCACCGAGGGACCCAGTATCAGGAAACTCAATCCTTCAAAGATGTAGAACAAGGGCGGCCAGTGAAGGATGGCGACTGCCGGATATTGCGCGTAATAGCGGTACGCATATTGCACAGGATGTCGAATGGGAAGATCGCGAAACGCGTCGGCTACGAATAAGCCGGTGACGGCGTGCTGCGCCTCGTCCACGTTGTAATCGAATTCGCCAATGCGAATATCGCGCGCGGCAACCACGCAAACCAGCGCAATGCTGCCCAACAACCAAAGCCAACGCGTCCAGGCTGCGGACCGAGCATTGATGGCGCCCTGCCCGGTAGCTTTCTCTTGCTCTTGTTGTTTCAAGCCAGCGCGCGTTTCCACCGCTTCCATCTTGCTCGTCTCCCGATCAGAAAAGCCTCACAGTAATCATTCATGTCCCACGTAGACGCTGCAACGGTTCGCATACCCTGAGGGTGCGCGATAGAACACCATTACCAATTCGTATTCAGAGCTTGTTGTTGTGGCTCACATGTTGGCGATCGTGCACCACGAAGTTGGAGGACCGTCGTTTGCTACTGTTGTGAGTCTCAAACGAGGATCGGCTTCAGACTGTTGCTTAACATTGTCGCCGATGATCGGCGTCCTGACAACGCCGTTCTTCAGGATTTCTCGCTAGATCCCGCGTCCATCAACCGGTCTGGGCCGTTGATTCCATAGGATCTGCCTTTGAACTTCCGGCGAAATAGGATGGCCCCGCGCTCAGGTGAGGCTAAGTCCCTTTCTTCAACTGCTGTTTCCACCCGAGCACCCTCGCTTTAGCTCCCTCGGCCTCGGCTTCAGGAATCATCCCTTTTTTCTGATAGAGCACTGACAGACTTGTGTGCGCGAGCACGTCGTCAGGATCTATTTCGGTGATTCTCCTGGCAACCTCAATCGCCTCGTCGAAACGCTGCAAATCCTGCAGCGCCCGCGCCAGCCCATGCATAGCCTCGGTAAATGTCGGATCGGCAGTCAGTGACTCTTGGTAGGTCGCAACCGCCTTCTCCAGGTGTCCGTCTGCCATGAGATCCAGAGCCGAATAGTAGAGGTCCTCAGCTCTTTGGCGGGTGTTTGCGTCAGTCATGCGGAAGAGATCGAGGCAGAGCCTGAATTCTAGCATGCGCAGAAAGGGCGATCAGTGCCTAGTAGATGTTCAGTGTGGGGACAGCCGCCATCGGCTGTCCCGCCGCGCCAGGGGCGCTCTTCTCGGAACTGTCACTTTGCATCCATTGTGGTTATTATGGGTGCGGCATGAGCAACAAAATCCGCTTCCTCTGGAACGCCACCCGTGGCCATCGCCTGGCTCCATGGCGTAGCCCGTATCTTCTCTGGCGCATCGAGACTTATACCGGCGTGAAGATGAAGCAGATCGGCTTCGTGGAGTTCTGGGAATTTATGTGGCGAGAACGCCACGAACTGTGGCGCTTCCTCCGGTGGACCGGCGAGATGGAGCGCTACGCCCATCCCAAACCCAAAGGATCCTAATTCAGCAGTCGAACCCGCATGTGCGAAACGCCCGAACACAGCACGCGCTCGATTCTTCAGGTAGCACTGGGATTTTCTTCTGGGAATACTCGTCTGCCTCGGCTGTTTCTTTTTCTCGATGATTCTGGGAGGGGTGCTGGGAGTGCGCCCTATTTGGATGTTTCCACTCCTGAATGCAATCGCGTTAGTCGCTTCGGGAATGGTGGCGCTGCGGACAGTTAACAAATCCAGCTATCCGGAGGGAGTCCTGATGGCGGTCTCGGTAGCTTTCGTGCTCAATGTCGTGCTCTTTGCCGTGACCCTGTCGAGGCACGTCGAGTAAATACCCTGCTTTTAAGCGCCCTTGCCCGCCGCCGTCGCTCCGCCGAGCTGTACGGTAACCTCTGCGCCCTTGCCCGCTCCCGTGAGCTGCGCCGCCGGCGCCCGGTTCGCAACGATCTCCAGATATCCCATGCTTCCGAGAATTCCAAAAACCTCTCCCGGGCCGCCCTCGGCAAAAGTGCTGCGAATCTCTGTGATTTCTTTGTTTCCAACCATAATCTTGAACCCCGCCTTGCCCGAAAACAGTGCGGGAGCGTCGTCCGGAGTGATGTTCGTGATCAGGTTCCCGAAGCGATCCACCTTCAGCACCACGGCCCTCAACTTGTTTTCCCCGGTAGGCTTTGGCTTGGGCGCGGCGAATTTCACGTAGTCCTCAATCTCGTCCCCGAACTTGTGCGAGTCGACGAGTTTCGCCAGATAAGCCGCCACCGGCGCAAACACGTCCCGCGCGTGGAAGGTATTGCTCACCGGCTGGTGAAAGTAATGGCCGGAGGTTACGTGCCGCACGTGAATGCGCTCTTCTTTGGCGTACACCATCGACAGCACGCCGTTATCAGGCGCGACAAAGTGATAGCCGTCGCTCGACGCGATAATCGGCCGCCGCGTCGTGCCCACGCCCGGATCCACCACGACCATGTGAACGGTTCCGGTTGGGAAGTACGAATACGTCTGTGAGATCGCGATCGCGCCGTCGAGCACATCAAAGGCCTGCACCGCGTGCGAAATGTCGACGATCGCCGCCTCCGGCACGATGTCCAGAATGACACCCTTCACGGCGCCCACAAAATGATCATTGGTCCCAAAATCGGTAGTAAGAGTGATGATCGGACGATGCGCCAACTTGATCCTCGCTGGAAGACAGAATTATTCCTGTACCCGCGAAGTTAATTTGCTAGAGAGGGGAGAGTCAAGGCACTGAGGTAATAACAGGCAGAGAGCAAGTCACCGAAAAGGTACCGACCGCCGGTGTCTAATACTCTCGTATGGAGACTGCTCGCCCATCTTGGGTGATGCCATTTCTGAAGGACGCTTCAAGTTTCGCAGCGTTCGCGGTTGGATTGATTGTCGGAATCCTCGGCGTGGCAGTGGTCGCCGGTGAAAGCACGGAACCACTCAGGGGTCGCCTAGGCGGAAACGCACAGCGAGGGCATCAGGTATAAGACGCAAGGCGGTGAAATCAGGATGTGCCCACCAGTGGGGCGGATGGGGCCGATTAAATGGTGATGGCCCGGGACAACATAACCCGGACCGGAGCGAAGGGCCCCTGGGGTAGAGCGGTTGGGTCCGCTCGCACGGAGGTGCCTTACCCGCGCATCGTCCCTGACTCAGAGCAGGGAGTACACGGTGAAAGCAGTGGGCACGAAGGACCAAGGTAAACCGGTGGTTGGGCAGCCTCGTCTGATATTCCGGCCTTGAAGCCTTACTGGGGAAAACCCGCCGTACGGAATTTTAGGGGAGACAATGGAAACGTCGGCATCATTCGAAGCCCGGTCCGCGCCATTGCCTTACCCGACTACGAGAAAGGAGCAGCGATTTCTGGCGCAAAGCGTACTCCCAAAACGGCTTGCGCCGTCTCACAACGATCATCGCGATCCTGCCCTTGGGCGTCTCGAATTTACGTATCAGCGGACCTGGAAGGAATTGCCTTGTAGGTTAAGCAACCCTGTGGTAAAAAAATCCGCAGAACTGTTGTCCTTAAGTCAGGATCAGCGGTCGCTTTTTGCTGTATGTCTGACAACGTTGTCTCCCCGCGTTCCGGTCCCTTTCTTGGAACTGCTTTCTCCCTTCTCTCGGGGATTTGGTCTCGAGTTCGCACTGACATGTTCTGGATCGTGATTGTTGCTATCACCGTCCGTCTCCTAGCTACCACGGTGTCGTAGAATCCGTGACGTGCGAGCCCCCCGTGGCTCTCGATCCCCGTGTACCGCAGCGATGCATCCTCGTAGCGACGGAACGCGAACACCACCCGATTCATCTGCTCGGTATTGAAAACCTTCAGGCGCACGAGCAGATGGAAGTCCTTCACTGTCAGGCCGGTGACCGTTAGGAACAAGTCCGGCATTTGATCAGGAGTCTCCCTGCGGCAAGTCTGGTCAGTTCAGCCTTGGCCAACGGGATTCCGTCAAATACTGCGTCCGAGTATTCGGCAGGTAGACCCACCCGTGCCTCATCTACTGCACTAGCCACATTGTTAGCGAACACCTTTCCTCGGCTAGACGCAACGCAAACGCTGACATGCAAGCGGTCTGACGAGGCGGGCTGAAACTCAACTCCGAGGAATCCGTACATCGAACGACCTCCCAGAGGTACCACAACCTCAATTGCAGCCTGTTTCAAACCATCTTTGGTGTTACGGCCCGCCTTTACGGAGCGCCTCATTTCATTGATCGGCTACTGGCGCGAGAAACTCAGGAGTCATTTAGCCTTCGAGAAAGAATGCTCTTCGGGTTTGCCTTAAGGCAACTGGTTCAGGTAGCAGGGCCCATCAGTAAGTTGTGGGGGAGGTGTCGGTGGTGTCCACCACGGTACGTTCACAAAGTCGAAGAACTCAGTCATATCCATCTGCGCAGCATCACGTTTGCTTAAGCTTGGCAGTCCAAATCGTGTCTCGATCAATTTCAGAATGGCGCTGTAGTCCGCGGGTGTGTGTGAAACGTAGTGTTTCTTGGTGAATGGAGAAATGACGATCAGCGGAACTCGATATCCGGTATAGGTGAAGTCACAAGTGGGGCGGCTAGGAGTGTTATAACAAATGTCCCCCGACTTCAAGTCGCTGGGTGGTATTCCATCCGGGCTGACTGTAGGATGCGGCGGAACGTGATCATAAAAACCACCGAATTCGTCATACGTGAGGATGAAAGCGGAACTTGTCCAGGATGAACTCTTCATTAACGCATTGATGATCGAGGCCACGTATTGTGCGCCCATCTGGATATTCGGAGGATATTTGGTGTCAGTATCAGAGGGATGTTCGTCTAAGCCCGCGTCCGATGGCGGTTCGATCAGCGCGACTTGCGGCAGAGTGCCATTACTCACGTCGGTGAAGTACTGCGAAGCTGGAACGATGTTTTGCGGGTATTTCTGCACGATCACGTTTCCGAAGATGAACTGGTTCATGTAGCTGATGCTCATAAGCGAGGCAGCATCAGTTTTGCCGCTCGGGCCGGGATGGACATAGATTTTCCAGCTGATTCCATTGTTCTGTAACAGTTGGAAGATGGTTGTAACGGACAATTGAGAACTGCCGCTGTAATTCAGAGGGTAAGCGTGCCCATGGGATGTGCCCGCCAGCAGGTACATTCGGTTCGGAGGTGTTCTGGCCATCACGGGCGCGAACCAGCGATCGGAGGTGGCAAAACTGGAGGCCATGAAATAGTAGTAGTTCAGATCGCTGCCATCGTAGTACCCCATTGCCCGCATTCCTTTCATGTCATAGAACTTCCGCGCGCGGGCCCATCGAGCCGCGGTATAAACAAAACCATCCAGCTTGGCTACCCCTGAAGTCGGTTGGGCGATATTTAAGTCACGGTGACTCTCATTCCAGAAAGGAGTGGGAGTCTCCAGGCACTGGGTCACGTAATGAAAGGAAGCTATAGTTGGGCTTTGACTGTCGATCTTGCACCACGCTGTGAAGGCGGGATCACAGGTACGGTTTTTCGGGGCAGGTCCAGGCGGCGAATTGAACTGGGGCAATCCATCGAAAGACTGTTCTGGGTAACCGTTTGCTGCCCAATACGTCCGCAGGGCTCCGAAGTAGTGGTCGAAGGAGTTATTCTCCTGCAGCATGAAAATAATGTGATTGATGGACTTCAGGGACGCAGTGTTCTGGACGGCTGTGACGGTGGTCTCTGTGGATGCTACTTGCGGGCGGCGTGTCTGTTGCGCTGATGAGTCACCAGCGACGATGATCATCGAAAGACCTACGAGTGCCAACCAATTCGAGGCAAAAAAGCTGAGACGCATAGCGCTGAACCCCCTTCCCGGGTAGAAGTCTGATGCCTCGCTCGAGTTGCGGGTTGTTCGGCATTGACACGGTGCGTGAATACAGTCGGGAAATATCGGCTGGGGACGATTGCGACAAGCCGACTCCCAAGGAACGTCATTCTCTTCTGTAGGGCGATCAATCGGAGGCCCAGTGGGGCAGCAGGTTTGCGAAGCCGGATTTGACTGGCACAAGCCAGTTGCAATGCTTATCGGCTCTTCCGATTTCTTCCGATTTCCCGGTGTCAAGGTCAAACAGCATGAGCTTTCGTGAATCTTTCGTCAGCGCGGCGTGGTTTGGAGCGACGCTCCTGCTTTCGCGGCCGTGAGGGATATGCCCAGGATGATGATGAATGGCTCCAGAGGCTGGCGATAACGCAAGTTCGGGAAAGTGATGTAGTAGACCGCAGGATAGAGCAGAATGAGCCAGAAGAAGAGCCAGGCCCCCGGAACACGTTTCTTCACAGACCGGATGAGTCCCCAAAAGCAAATCGCCGAAGTGGCACTTTCAAAGGCAATTTCAAAAAGGTTGGCGGGAGTTGCGACGTGGAAGACAGAAGGGCGCGGGTTCCCACCCCAGTAATAGAGAAATCTTTTGACACATAAGACGATAAAGCGTCCGGGGTTCTGCTTGATGAATTGCAAAGCCTGGTGTCCTTGCGCCGCGGCGTAGGCAGTTTCCCCCATGCTCACGTAGCGTGCAAATTCCGCGGGGTTCTGCGAGGGTATCTGGGATTTCAGCCAAGCGCCTTTGGCCTCTGGTCCATTCCCCACGCGCAGGTTCATGCCGAAATCATCTCGCACGAAAAAGAGATGATGAAAAGTCTGGTAATTCCGTATTTGCCATGGCGTGAGACAGGCGAGAAACAGGAGGGAAGCGACGACAGCCCCCAAGAGCCAAGGCTTGTTCCGCTTTACGTGTTGGCGCGCCGCCCATAATCCCGAAGCCGGGAGAAATGATACCAGCGTGGCATTACTCAGCGCGGTGATACCCCACACGAAGCCGAACCAGATCCACGGCTTCAGCCCGTCGTATTCGTCCATGGCTAAGGTCACCCAAAATAGAACGGCCAGGAGCATCGTTGACAACACGGTCTCCCAGATCCAGGTCGTAGACCAATAGATCGCGAAGGGATAGAAAGCCCAGGTCCAAGCCGAGCCGACCGCGGTTGTTTCTCCGAAGCATCTTTTGGCGATGTGGACGATAGGGATGCAGGTGAGCGCGGAAAGAACGGCGTTGATGCTAAGCAAAACCAAGGCGGAGAGTGGACTATAAACCCCGCAAAGTTTGAAGACGCCGCCTACAATATAGGGGTACAGCGGAGGCTCATAGGCGGTCGGACCAGTCAACCCCCCATAGATATTACCGAAACCGTTGCCCTGAGCTATCGATCGACCGATCCTTCCCATTTCGTAGCCAAAATTGTAGGGTTGACCGGGACCGAACCGGTATGTATGGAATACGAAGATCACTAGTACTACTGTGTTACAAACTGGATACCTTTGGTTGAAAGATTTTCCGGTCTAGCATTCGGTAATGATAAGTTGCGGATCATGAGCGCCAACTCTGTAGCGCCAGGCGCCCAGCAAAAACGCTTCGCGGCTTACTTGGATCGCCTGGCGCATGCCGCGGGCCACTTGGATCGGGTAGTCCCTC
>Ga0307479_10000184_pt1 | contig 58435 bp, 50 predicted proteins | sample atmos_gasesECM4C_FD_203743 | JGI IMG/M metagenome (GOLD analysis project Ga0307479, IMG submission 203743) | Hardwood forest soil microbial communities from Morgan-Monroe State Forest, Indiana, United States - atmos_gasesECM4C_515 | ecosystem: Environmental > Terrestrial > Soil > Temperate...
ATACCAGCGCCGGCTTAAACCCTGCCCGCTACGTCGCCGGCCTCGCGCTGGCAGCGCAAAGCGCCGGCGCTTGCCTCCATGACCACACGCGCGTCCTCAAAATCGATTCGCAAGGCGCCAACGGCACGCGCAGATTCTCGTTGCAAACTTCACGCGGCCCGCTCTCTGCCCGCGAAGTCGTCCTTGCCAGCGGCGCGTATACCACCGGCGTCACGCCCGCCCTTCGCAAAAAAGTCATCCCCATTGGCTCCTACATCATCGCCACAGAAGTTCTTCCGGAATCCCTAGCCCGCGAGCTGAGCCCTCGCAACCGCATGATCTACGATTCGAAACATTTCCTTTACTACTATCGTCTGACACCGGATCGGCGTATCCTCTTCGGGGGGCGCGCCGCGTTTTTCCCCGAAACCCAAAATACCGTGCGCCAGAGCGCGGAAATCCTTCGCCGCGGCATGATCCACGTTTACCCTCAGCTTCGTGACGTCAAAGTGGAATATGTCTGGGGCGGCACGCTCGATTTTGCGTTTGACGTCATGCCCCACGCTGGAAAAATGGACGGAATGTACTTCTCCGTGGGCTATGCGGGCCACGGCGTCGCCGCCGCCAGCTATCTCGGAACAAGGCTTGCCGGGGTCATTTGTGGCGAGCCTAACGACATTCCCTTCGACGGCATCCCCTTTCGCGCCGCCCCCTTGGGCCTTCGCAGCGGACATACCTGGGCGCTGCCTCTCGCCGGCGCTTACTACAAAATTCTCGACTGGCTGACGTAGGTTCTTGTACGCGTCTGCTGTTGAAGCTCTCTCTAAAGGGCAGCTCTTTTCTCTATCCCGCCCGTCATGGATTTCACCTTCCGCAGCGCGAAATACGCCGCAGGCCCCAGCAATACGGCCACAGGTCCCCACCGCCTCGCGAAGGGGTCGCTTCCCGCCAGAGCCACAACGCTCATCAACAGCGGGGCCCCCACAACATAGATCATCCCCGCGCGTCCCCACGGAATCCGGAACGGCCGCTTCATCTCCGGAGACGTTTGGCGCAACTTCCAACCAGCCATCACAGTCAGAATCGTTACCCCGATTCGCAGCCACATATACACGGTCAAGAGCTGTACTAGCGTATGAAACGCCAGTAGCGCATAAATTGCGCTCGATACCAGAATTGCAATCCAGGGTGTGCCGTACTTCGGATGCTTCTGCGTGAGCGCCGGCGTCAGGTAGCCATCTTCCGCCATCGCCGAGGGCATGCGCGTGCTCGTCAGCACCGTCGCGTTCAGGATCGAAATATTTGTCACCATCGCCGCCAGCGTCATCCAGAATCCCAGCCATGGCCCGCCGATTAACTGCGCCGCATCCGAGAAGTACCGTGTTTTCCACTCCTGCCAGTTGCCCAGCGCCGCCAGCGATAGCATCGTCGGCAAAAAATAAGTCGCGATGGATAGTGGCACCACGATGGCCAAAGCCAGCGGATAGCTCCGTTGCGGATTGTCCACCTCCTCCGCGACGCTGGACATCTGCTCGTAACCGGAGTAAAGCCAAAGCCCCAGCGCCAGTCCCACGCCGAACACCTGGAACGGCGGCACATGCGGCGGGATAAACGGTACAAAGGGATTGTGGTGCCATTTCGTTGCGGCGATCGCGCAAAGCGCTGCCACCGGAAGCAAGGCGAGAATCTCCAGCACCGTTGCCACCGCCCCTACCATCTGGATGCCGCGCACATTCACCCACGCAAGTAGCGCCACGATCCCCACGGCCACTGCGTAGTGTTTCCATCCCACCATCCATGGAAAGTAGAAGCTCAGATAATCGGTTCCCAGTACCGCATACGCACCGCCCAGCAGAAACGACGCGCTCCAATTCCACCACCCCGCCAGGAATCCCCAGAAGTCGCCGTAGCTTGCACGCACCCAGCGGTACGTGCCTCCTTCCACCGGCAGCGCGGTCGTCAGCTCCGCCGTCACTAGCGACACCGGGATGCACCAGAAAAACGGGATTAACAGGTGATAGATCAACGTCAGTCCCGGCCCGCTCGTCGTGACTTGGTCTTCCAGCCCGAAGGGTCCCGCAGTCGTGTACGCGTACATCACGAAGACGAACGGCAGCAGCCCGGCCTTGCGCACGGCCGCCCGCGCCACATCGGTCTTGCTCTTTATGCTGGGAATCGTCGCCAGGCTTGCCTCGCCTTAACGTAACGTTGAAATTTGCTCCGCAGAGGGTAGCGTATTCTGGCCCTGGTGTGCTCTTCTTTTGTAGCGGTGGGTGTGCCTCGGCGGGGTCTCTTGAATTTTACGCTGCGGCTCTCCACTACAGCACACGCGCTGGAACACTCATTTCGCAGAGTGGCCGCACGTTTCCACTTGTAAATCGCTGTCGCGCCAGCTTCGGAAACGAGCCCCAGGCTTGCGCACTAGTGCGCGGAATCCGGATACTTCACTGAACAGCCGTAAGGACGTGTCGCGGCCGTCTCGACCGGCTTGCCGGCCATGGCCTGCTCGAGTGCGAGATTTACATAATTTGTTGCCACCGGTACGTCGCTCAAGTCGGTCGTCGGGCGGTCGTCGATCGCACCATCGTAGATCACAACGCCCTGTGGATTGATGACGACCATCTGTGGAGATGTCTTGGCCTCGTAGTGATGGCCGATCTCGCCGGTCGGGTCGAGCAGCGCTGCGGTCGGCGCAGCCTGCATTTTTGCCAGGTAGTCGTTTTCTTCACTCGCGGTCACATACCCCTGTTTGCCCGGTGCAGAAGAGATGATCGTAAACCAGACGACGCCACGTACGGTCCACTGTCTTTGCAGGCGCTGCATATTGCCGCTCTTATAATGCTTCCCCACGTAAGGGCACCCGTTGTTGTGCCACTCGAGCACCACAAACTTTCCGCGATAGTCGGAGAGGTGAAAGGTCTTGCCGTTGCTCGCAGTGGCGGTGAAGTCCGGCGCCGCTTCGCCTACTTTGGCAGCCAAGACCAGCAGCGGCGCTGCGAAAATCACCAGAGCGCCAAGCATGAGGTAAGGAGTTGAGCGCTTCATTTTTTTAGTTCCTCCTGGAAGGATTGTGTTGGGTGGATTCCAATTCCATTGCCGCTTTTCGCCGCACCAGACTTGCCGACGGGTGCATCGATTAAATAGGCCTTACTGGCCGTGAGCACGAGCACGCCCCTTAGCCGCTCGATCGGCTTGAGAAGCTGTTCCGACTTCTGCAGCGTCATCCGGAAGCCGGCGCCCAAGGGCACGACCTTCTGCGGAGCTGCGTTCTGAATCTGCGACTCAGCGAGCGGGAAGAAGATCGCCTGCGTGATTTGGCGGCCAAGGATGGCCGTCAGCTCAAACGAGTCCTTAGTCTCATTCACGCTGATCTTCCAGTTCGCTGGTACGGGTCGCGGCAAAGATTTTCGCGCGGCGGCAAACAACCCGCTCATCTGAGGATCCGGCAGAGGCGGCCGCGATTTGACGGGAAGTGTGAGCGTGAGTTGCACTTTGCCCGGAATGCAAATTTCGCGGCAGACGAGTGTTTTCACCTCGGCACCGAACCGTGCCGATTCCCGGACTGCCAGATTGGTCGGCGCACGCATCGGCGCGATCAGCATCACTGCGTCATCGTAACCGAAATCTGCAATGCTAGAGTGGCTGAGACGCTGCGGCGTCGGCCACTCCATTGGTCCCGGAGTGAACCCCGCCGGCAATTGCCACGTTACGCGGGGTGGCTCACCCGAATCACCTGGATTCACCCAGTAAATGTGCCAGCCCTTCTCGAGTTGGAAATGCAGACCAAGATAGAACGGATGCCCCGGTGCGATCCATTGACTCTCGGAAATGAGTTCCAGCGTGCCGTGCTGGATGGGTGTGCCCGTCGCTCGCGTGCTTGCCGTACACAGCAGCAGGGCCATCCCAATTCCCAGAGCGGAGAAAAAACGCGGACTTGAGGCGCGCCATCTCATTTCTCACTTCATGCATCAGCCTTCGAGCCGGCTCTGTTCCCCTTTGACGCTCCACGCAGGCATTTGGTTTCCGGCAGCCGACGTAAGAACGAAGATCAAGCGAAGGATGCCATTAGTAATAAGCGGGACGCTGCTGCAACTTCACGCGGATGCCGTGTTTGGGCCGCAACGTCACGGAAGCGAGAGGAACCACGGGATGCCCGGGATCGACGGCCAGCCGGTATTTTTGCGCAATCGTCGCGAGCAGCAACGCGGCCTCCATCGAGGCAAATGATGCACCCACGCATACGCGCGGACCGCCGCCAAACGGGAAATACGCAAATTTCGGCAACTGTTTTTCAAACTCCTCGGTCCAGCGCTCCGGCAGAAACTTCTCTGGCTGCTCGAAGTACCGCGGATCCCGCTGCACCGTCCACTGGCTGATGAACACGTTTGTGCCCGCGGGCACGCGATAGTCGCCGAGTTGAATTTCGCGCAGCGTCTCCCGCCCGACGCCCCACGCCGGCGGAAAAAGCCGCAGCGATTCCTTGACCACCAGCTGCGTGTAGCGCAGCCGCTGCAAATCTTCAAAGCGCGGCGAGCGCCCTCCTAGCACTTCTTTAAGCTCCGCGTGCAGCCGAGCTTCGGCCGCTGGATTCAGCGAGAGCAGGTACCACGTCCAGGCCAGCGCGTTTGCCGTCGTTTCATGTCCGGCGAGGAAAAGCGTCATCACTTCGTCGCGCAACTGCTGGTCGGTCATCTGGCTGCCGTCCTCCGCCTGCGCCTTCAGCAGCATCGACAAGAGATCCCCCGGATCCTTGTTGCTTTCGCGGCGCGCGCGAATAATACGGTAAATAATCGTATCCAGCCGGTGCAGCGTCCTGTGAAAGATCCAATTCCAGGGCGCCATGACGCTCGGCGGCAAAAATACGGCGAGCCACGCCAGCGCCGAATATCGTTCCATCGCCACTTCCAGCGCCTCGCCAACCTCCACCGCATCGGATGTCACGTCGGCATCGAAAAGCGTTTTGGCCACGACGTCGAGGGTGAGCTTCATCATGTCCTTGTGCGCGTCGCGCGTCTCCGCGTCGTGCCACTCCGCAATCGTGCTCTCCGCGTAGCTCACCATGACATTACCGTATGCGGCGATTCGCTCACGATGGAATGCAGGTTGCACCAGCTTCCGCTGCCGCCGCCAAAACTCACCCTCGCTCGTGAGCAGGCCGTTCCCCATCAGGGTCTTGAGCGGCGCGTAGTCCTTCGACTTCGCAAAATCGGATACGCCGGAAACCAACACGGACTCGATGTAATCCGGCCGGTTGATGAAGCAAATCGGAACGTTGAAGAGCCGGAAAAACGAGATGTCGCCGTACTCTTTCCCCAGGCGCCCCAGAAAACGCAGCCAATTCTTCGGAGACCGGAGCAAAGAAAAATAAAACCGCAGCCCCGAAGGCCCCGGGGGGAGCCGTCTTTCCATTACTTTTTCGGAAACCCGTGCCGTTGCTGTGCTCATGCGTTCTATGATGCAACATGGAACAGCCAAGTAGCCACCCTTCAAATGGAGCTGGCCTCTGGCTCGTGCGATAGCTCCCGGCGCTCATTCCCTCGTTGTCTATTTTTCCGCGTGTATAATCCTCGTCCAGAATGAGCGAACCAATTGCTCGCGTTCCTATACCTTCAGGGCCCGACCGCGAACAGCAAATCTACACTCTCGGTCTCGCGGGCGGATCGCTCTCCAGCCCCGTTCCTCTTTTCCTTTTGGAGCAAAAGGCCAAGGAAACGCTTTCGCCGACTGCTTACGATTATGTCGCAGGCGGGGCTGGCGGCGAGGACACTATACGCGCCAATCGCGAAGCCTTTTACCGCTGGCGCATCGTGCCGCGGATGCTCCGCGACGTCTCGCATCGGGACCTAAGCGTCGAACTTCTCGGTTCGCGTCTGCCTGCTCCCGTGATTCTCGGTCCCGTAGGTGTGCAGGGCATTGTTCACACCGATGCGGAAGTGGCCACCGCGCGCGCTGCTGCTTCGCTCGGCGTGCCGTTCACGCTCAGCACCGTTTCCAGTCGTTCTATTGAGGAGGTCGCGAAATCCGCGGGTAATGCGGCGCTCTGGTTCCAACTGTATTGGGGCAAGAATCCGGAGCTGACCGCCAGCATGCTCCGGCGCGCCGAACGTGCGGGTTACAAAGCCTTGGTGGTTACCCTCGATACGTCCATGCTGGCGTGGCGCGAGCGCGACCTGCAGCACGCCTATCTTCCGTTCATTCTAGGTCAAGGCCTCGCCAACTATTTCGGAGATCCCGTCTTTCGCGCGCTTCTGCCGGAGCCGCCGGAGCGTAATCCCATCCCGGCCATTCAGCTTTGGGGCAGCCTATTTTCGAACACCGCGCTCACCTGGGGCGATATTCCTTTCCTGCGGCAGCACACGAGGCTTCCCATCCTCCTCAAGGGCATTCTGCATGCCGCGGATGCGGCCCACGCGCTCGACGCGGGAGTGGGTGCCATCATTGTTTCCAATCACGGAGGCCGCCAGGTGGACGGCGCCATTGGTGCACTTGATGCACTCCCCGCGGTCGTCAAGGAGGTAAACGGCCGCATCCCCGTTTTGTTTGATAGCGGCATTCGCCGCGGCGCCGACGTTTTCAAGGCACTTGCCCTCGGTGCTAAAGCCGTCCTGCTCGGACGGTCGTACATATGGGGACTCGCTGTAGCGGGCGAACAAGGTGTACGGGATGTGGTCCTCAATCTTCTCGCTGACCTCGACCTAACCCTGGCCCTCAGCGGCCACGCCTCCTGCCGTACGCTCGACCCCTCCGCGCTTACCCCGGCTCCCTAATCGTGCCGCCGCCGCATTTCCACAGCACCCGAGAGGCTCGTCCGGGCGTATAATCTTTCGCCAGCACGGCAGGAGGTGCCGACATGGCTAAGACCAAGCAGTTTACAATCTCCGTTCAGAATCAACCGGGCGCGGTCGCCGAGATCGCGAGGACCCTTGGGAACGCGAAAGTAAATATTCTCGCCCTTTTGGGAACAGCGCAGGGCATGACTGGCACGGTGCAGATCGTCGCGGAGGATGCCAGGCGCGCGAAGAAGGCGCTGGATGCAGCCAAGCTCGCGTACCAGGAAATTCCCGCTGAGGAATACGAGCTGCCGAACAAACCCGGCGCGCTGGCGCAATACCTGGAAAAGCTCGAAGCGAAAGGCGTCAACTTGAATTCGATCTGCGCCACGGCGGCGAAGGGCGGGAAAAAGGCGGTAGTGGTTTACACCATCGCGACTGCGGAAAAAGCGGCAACGGCAACCGCATAGGAACGCGGAGCATCACGACTTCACCTTATCGGATGATTGAATCCCGATTTCGCTGGGCTCTGTCACGACAATCTCCCGGTGTGCTTGCACTCTGAGACTCGAGGAGGGAAAGTCTGATGACCACGACTCGACGTGATTTCTTATCGGCCGCAGTGACGGCCGCGGGGGCGGCAGTGACGGGTGACCTTTCGCATGCAAACCAGCACGACCACGATCATGAACACCAGGCGGTCCCTTCGGACCTCACACTGCGGGTGAAGGCCCTCGAATCATTGCTCGTGGAAAAGGGGCTGGTGGATCGGGCGGCGCTCGATGCGTTGATCGACACCTACGAGCACAAGATCGGCCCGCGCAACGGTGCGCGGGTCGTGGCGCGGGCCTGGATCGATCCCGCCTACAAGCAGCGCCTGCTGACCCATGGCGCCGCCGCGATCGCGGAGCTTGGATATGGCAGCCAGCAAGCTGAAAGCATGGTGGTGGTCGAGAACACGCCTAAGCTGCACAACCTTGTTGTCTGCACGCTGTGCTCCTGCTATCCCTGGTCCGTGCTTGGTCTGCCGCCGGTGTGGTACAAGTCAGCGCCCTATCGCTCGCGCGCAGTGATCGACCCGCGCGGCGTATTGCGCGAGTTCGGGCTCGAGCTGCCGGAGGATGCAGAGGTCCGCGTCTGGGATAGCACCGCCGAGCTGCGTTACCTTGTTCTTCCCGAGCGGCCGGCTGGCAGCGAGGGATTGAGCGAGGAGGCGCTGGCAACGCTGGTCACGCGGGATGCAATGGTCGGCGTGGCCAAGGTTACACTCGCGCAGCCGGGAGGCCCCGCATGAACGGAATACACGATATGGGCGGGATGCACGGCATGGGCCCTGTCCAATACGAGAAAAATGAGCCCGTATTCCATTCGGGCTGGGAGTCACGAGTGTTCGCGCTGGTGCTGGCGACGGGAGCCTGGGGCAAGTGGAATATCGACGCCTCGCGTCACTCCAGAGAGGTCATTCCCCCGGCCGAATATCTGCGCATGAGCTACTACGAGAAGTGGTACGCGGGGCTGATCGGGCTGCTTGTCAATAGCAGCCTGGTCAAGCGCACTGAGGTTGAGAGCGGCGTGCCCGCGCCAGGATTGGCCAAGGCGACACCGCCGCTCACGGCCGATAGGATACCGGCAATGCTTGCCACGCGCATCAACGCGAGGCGGGACGTAAAGGTTGCTCCGCGTTTTCAAGCAGGCCAGCGCGTACGCGCCCGCAATATCCATCCGGTGGGTCACACGCGCCTGCCTCGCTACGCGCGCGCGAAGCTCGGCACCATCGACCGGGATCACGGAGTCTTCGTTTTCCCAGACACGAACGCTCATTTCCTTGGCGAGAAGCCGCAGCACGTCTACTCGGTCCGCTTCGCCGCGCGTGAGTTGTGGGGAGAACAGGCCGCGCCGCGCGATTCTGTATATGTCGATTTGTGGGATGACTACCTTGACCCGGCCTGATCCCATTCCGAGGCCCGAGATCCTCGCGGCGCTGCCGAAGCTGCCGCGCGACGAGGGCGGGCCCGTGTTTGCCGAGCCCTGGGAGGCTCAGGCGTTCGCTCTCGCCATCAAGCTCTCCGAGCAGGGACATTTCACATGGAAGGAATGGGCGGCTGCGCTCGCCGATGAACTCAAGGCCGCCGCAAGCCGCGGCGAACCCGACGACGGCTCGCGTTATTACCAGCATTGGCTGGCGGCGCTCGAGCGCCTCGTCGCCGCCAAAGGCCTGAGCGATCCCGCCGCGCTGCTCGCGCGCAAGGAAGCCTGGGCCGACGCCTACCGGCACACGCCTCACGGCAAGCCCGTCGAGCTGGGCGCCGGCTCCGCCGGGCCAGAGCGCTCGTAAACCCTCGGCTACGAACTAAAGTCAAATTGTCTGCGGTAAATTTTCCGTGCGAAGGCGCGTTACGGCGAGGCGAATCTCTTCGTAAGTAATTTCCGGCGGCAGAATTTCCTTGATGGGCTTGAGGCGCTCCGTCCCCAATTGACGGCATGTAGGTGCGATTTCCTCATAGCGTCCGGGGGCCAGCCACTCAGGCTGGTATTCGATGTCGCCTCGCTCGGTCATTTCGCACACGAGCGTGACGACCGACTGTAGACTGCGCCCGCGAATTTGCGCAATCTCCTCAAAAGTGCGGCCTGCGGTAAGCAGGCGAAGCGTTTCCTCCGCCGGGCGCGATCTTTTTTCTCTCGAAGCCCGCCGTGAGCGCTCGCCTTCGCTGAAGCGCCGGAATGCCGCGAGGATTTGTTCTCCGTACATCTGGACTTTCTTGTCGCCGAAACCGGGAACACGCCGCAGTTCGAACAAGTTCGATGGCGCAGCGAGGCACAACTCTTCGAGCGCCGTATCATGCATGACGATGAAGGCGGCAATGCCTTTTTCCTGCGAAATGTTTCGCCGCCACTCGCGCAGATATTCTTTCAGTTCGGTATCCACTGATTGAGGCCCGGAGAGCGCGGCTTGAGTCCCGGCCGCCGCCGGCGCTTTCTCCGGCGCGGACTGCGCGAATGTTTTTCTTTCTTTTGCTGGGTGCTCGATCTTCATCCAATCGGGTGCTCCCACACAGACGTCACATATGCCACAAGCCTCCCAGCCTGGGGTTTCTCCGAAGTGGCGGCAGACTTGCCGCTGGCGGCACTCTTCCCGGTGAACGAAATGTTCGACGTCGTGGTAACGCTGCCAGGCCCGCTCCTTTTCCGCCGGGTCCTCGATTTTACCGATGAAAAAGGCGTGCAGGCCCGCATCTTTCCGCTGCCAGAACAAGAAACAGTCCGCAGGCAGGCCGTCGCGTCCGGCGCGTCCGGTTTCCTGATAATACTGCTCAACGCTTTTCGGAAGGGCGAGATGAATCACGGCGCGCACGGAAGGCTTGTTGATCCCCAATCCGAACGCAATCGTACCGACGATCACGTTGACATCACCGGCCATCCATTTTTCCTGATTGTCGCGCCGCGCGCCGCTCTCCATCTGCCCGTGATAACCAATTGCGGGGATGCCGTTTTCTTCCAGAAAATCGACGGTCTCTCCAACGCGCGCTATTGTTGGCGCGTAAACGATGACACTGCCGTCCGAAATCTGCTTCACCGCGCGAAGGAGAAGATCATTCTGTGTCGTGTCATGGCATTGTTGAACGAGGTAGCGAAGATTCGCCCGACGGAAGCTGGCGATATGTTTGTAGGGATCGCGGAGCTGAAGCTGTTCGATGATGTCATGCCGGACTCGCTGGGTGGCGCTGGCGGTAAACGCGGCGATGGGGCTGGCCGGAAACAGTTCGCGCAAGCGGCTGAGTTGGCGGTATTCCGGGCGGAATTCGTGCCCCCACTCGGAGATGCAGTGCGCTTCGTCGATGGCGAAGAAAGACACGGGGACACGCTTGAGCCAGTCCGAAGTGCCGCCCAGCGCGATGCGCTCCGGCGAGAGATAGAGCAGCCGGAATTCTCCGCCTGCTGCGCGGCGCATGATGCCGCTGCGTTGCTCCCCAGCGGTGGCGCTGTTCAGAAAAATGGCGGGAATGCCCATCTGGTCGAGGTGCGCCACTTGATCCTGCATGAGCGCGATTAGCGGGGAAACGACCACGGTGGTTCGGTGGGCGTCGAGAAGGGCGGGCAGTTGGTAGCAGAGCGATTTCCCGCCACCCGTGGGCATGACGACGCAAGCATCACGGCCCGAGGTGATGCTCCTTACGATACTTTCCTGACCGGGCCGGAAGGATTCATAGCCCCAAAACTTTTGCAAGGCATCGGAGAGTTGCCGGTCGTTCTCAGCTGTGGAGCTAATTGTGGGCCGTTGTTCCGTCAATGACGCTGCTGAAGCCATTTTGCACTCCTCTGAAAACTGGGAGCATTGGGCAGGCTGTTAGGAGCCTGGTCCCTAGAAGCTCCCGAGAGGTGGTGATATTCGCTTTTTCTTCGCCTTAAGTCAAGTGATATTTTGGCTATTTTTCAGAAGGCGGCTGCATAGATCCGTGGGCACTGATTTCGGTGAGCTAGGCGGGAGTTGCGAAGGAGAACAAAGCGGCATGTGGACTGACTGACCCCAGTCCAGAGGGTAGGTTGCGGCACGTGGTCGGAAATCGAACAGAGAGGAGAAACGCAAAGCGGCAGCTGGCTCCGACAGGAGTCCGGGTAAACTGCCGCACTCCAAAGGGTAGGTTGCTGCTTGGGGGCGTGGGTGCCATAATTCCATTTCGAACAGTCATCTCGAGCAGTGGGCGTGGTGCAGTCTTTTGGATGTTCAGGGGGTTTTATGGCATTGCGAGACGGATGGATTGAAAAACGAGAGAAGGAAGCCGCGGCGACGAATGGAAACGGCAACGGCGCGCGTGCGTCCGAAGGACGCAACATGTCGCAGATGCATCTGGCGCGGCAGGGTGTGGTTACGGAAGAGATGCAGTACGTCGCAAAGCGAGAGAAACTCGATGCGGAGCTGGTGCGCAGCGAAGTCGCGCGCGGGCGCGCGATCATTCCCGCCAACATCAATCACCGAAACCTCGAGCCGATGGGGATCGGCATCGCGTTCAAGTGCAAGATCAATGCAAACATCGGAAATTCCGCGACGAGTTCGAACATCGACGAAGAGCTGAAGAAACTGCACCAAGCCGTACATTACGGCGCGGACACGGTGATGGACCTCTCCACCGGCGGGGAAATCCCGAAAATCCGTAAAGCCAACATCGAGTCTTCACCTGTTCCAATAGGGACGGTGCCGGTGTACGAAGCGATTTCGCGCGTGCGGCGGCCGGAGGACTTGACGATCGATCTGATGCTGGAAGTGATCGAAGAGCAGGCCGAGCAGGGCGTGGATTACATGACCATTCACGCTGGCGTGATGCGCGAACACGTGCCGTTCGTGCGCAAGCGCATTACGGGAATCGTGAGCCGCGGCGGATCGCTTATGGCGCATTGGATGGAGCATCACAAGAAACAGAATTTCTTGTATGAGCGATTCGACGATATCTGCAAGATTTTCAAGAAGCACGACGTGAGTTTTTCATTGGGCGATGGACTGAGGCCGGGGAGCATCGCGGACGCGAGCGACGAGGCGCAATTCGCGGAACTGAAAGTTTTGGGCGAGCTGACGAAGAAGGCGTGGGAACACGACGTGCAGGTGATGATCGAAGGCCCGGGGCACATCCCGATGGACAAGATCAAGGAGCAGGTGGATAAGGAGATGGAGTGGTGCCACGAAGCGCCGTTCTACACGCTGGGGCCGCTGGTGATTGATATCGCCCCGGGGTACGACCACATCACGAGCGCGATCGGCGCGGCGATGATCGGGTGGCACGGGGCGTCGATGCTGTGCTACGTCACTCCGAAGGAGCACCTGGGGCTGCCGAATCCGGAAGACGTAAAGCAGGGAGTGATCGCGTACAAGATTGCAGCGCATGCCGCCGACGTGGCGCGGCATCGTCCCGGCGCACGGGACCGCGATGACGCGCTTTCGTATGCGAGGTTTTTGTTTGACTGGAACAAGCAGTTTGAGCTTTCGCTCGATCCGCCGACAGCGAAAGCCATGCACGACGAGAATCTTCCCGACGACTTCTACAAAGAAGCGAAGTTCTGCTCGATGTGCGGGCCGAAGTTCTGCTCGATGAACATCACGCAGCTCGCTGAAGCGGAAGGCGGCCACGACCAAGCGGAACGAAAACAGAAATTCGTTGAGCTCCTGGCTCGAATCGACAGCTAGGGCAGGCTCTCCGTTTTGTTTTGTCGCTGAGTTTGTTTGCCTGCTCCGAACTATGTATGAGTTCGCAAAGGCAGGTTCTTCCGAATGGATGAACAATCCACCAAGATGCCGTTTTTGCGCGGGGGAGTCGCGGTGGTGACCGGCGCTGGTTCCGGGATTGGGCGTGCGCTGGCGAAGCAACTATCCGCTGCTGGATGCGGACTGGCCCTGGCGGACATTGACGAGAACTCCTTGGTCGAGACTGCCGGTATGCTCCCGGGAAAAGGAGCAGCGGTCTCGACGCATGTCTTGGATGTTGCGGACGAGGCCGGCGTCCGCGCTTTCGCGGAAGATGTTGAGAACAGGCACGGCCGCGTGACGATGCTGATCAACAACGCGGGAATGGCGCTGCATGGCACGTTTGAAGAGATTTCGCTGGATGATCTTCGCTGGCTGATAGGAATCAATTTCTGGGGAACTGTTTATGGCGTGAAACATTTTCTGCCGATTTTGAGGCAACAGCCGCGCGCGCACATTGTGAATCTTTCGAGTATATTTGGGATTGTTGCGCCTGCGGGACAGACGGCTTACTCCGCGAGCAAATTTGCAGTGCGGGGATTTACCGAGGCTCTCCGGCACGAATTGGAAGGCAGTTCCGTCTTTGTTTCCTGCGTGCATCCGGGAGCAATTCAGACGCCGATTGCAGAGCGGGGTAGGCTGGGGGCGAACGCGCCGAAAGCGAGAAAGAACGAAAACGTTTCGCGGTGGGCGCAACTTGCGAAGACCTCGCCGGAGGATGCAGCGGCACGCATACTTCGAGGCGTCGAGCGCCGCGCATTCTCGTCGGCTTCGATGCTCATCAGGTCGACATCGTGCAGCGGCTTCGGCCCGCAACCTACTGGAAGACGCTCTCTCGCAGAGTTCAGGATCCACCCCGCACCGGTAGATGACTTTGACGCGATTTTCAACGGAGGATATACTCCGCGTCAGGGCGGACAGATCGTTCACAAGGAGAAAAGAATGGCGTTTGCGCGCGCAGCGAAGACGGCAGAAATTGCTCCTGGCACGATCAAAGAGTTTCAGGTGGAGGGCAAAGCCGTTGCCGTAGCCAACGTAGGGGGAAACTTTTATGCGATCAACAATACCTGCTTGCATCGCGGCGGACCCCTGGGACAAGGGCCGCTCGAGGGTAATATTGTTACCTGCCCCTGGCACGGCTGGGAGTATGACGTGACCACAGGCAAGGTTAGCCAGAACCCAGCCGTGGGGGTCGATTGCTATCCGCTGGAGGTTCGGGGAGACGAAATTTTCGTAAATGCCGGGTGAAAGACCGCCCAACCGTAAGAAAATAAGTAGGTTGCAGTACTCTTGATCCCCGTGGATGGTTCGCCCCGGCAGATCGGGGAGGCGTCCAAACTCCCCTAAGTCTAACATTTTGTTTCGCTTTTTCCTCGACGACGTGTATATTGCTGCCGACTCGAAGCCTCAATGGCAATTCCGACCGCGCAACGACACTACTGGATATTCAGCGCCGACCCGCATCACTACCACTGGGATACGCTCTTTGTGAAGGGTAAGGAGATGTGGCATGGCGCCAGCGCAAAGCCAGACGCCATTCGTGCGCTCAAGCAGGTACGAAGAGGCGACCGCGTACTCTGCTACCACTCGGCGCCTGAGCGTTCGCTGTATTCCATCGCGGAAGTAACGCGGGACCCGTACCCGGATCCGCACAACCATAAGGGGAAGAATTTGGTGGCGGACCTGCGCGCGTTCGAACGGTTGCCGCGGCAGGTGACGCTGGCGGAAATGCGGGGCAATCCTGCACTGCGAAAAATGAAGCTGTTGAAAAACGTTCGATTGCTGGTTTCACCGATAACCGATATGGAATATCAGGAAATTCTGCGCATGGCCGGGATCGTGGCCACGCCGGGGATTCCGCTGCCCTGACACGCCATTCGGCGGTGGGATGGCGCGGCAATGCTTGCGACACAGACTTTACCGAGGTAAAAGATGGCTGCGATCGGCCGCTCCGGTATTATTGTCCTTTGTCTCACCGTGTGTATGACACTCCATGCGCAAAATCCGCCGAAAGGTGTGCTTGAAGGCGTTCCTTCCGGGAAGTCCCGCGTGATTGATTTGAGTTATGCGATCAATGACAAGCTGGTGCCGTGGCCGGGCGATTCGAGGTGGTTCGAAGCCAAGGTCAACGCCACAGTGGAGAAGAACGGCTATTTCACGCGCAGCTTCTGGATGCTGGAGCACTATGGCACGCATCTGGATGCGCCCATCCATTTTCCGCCAGGAAAAATGACCGTGGATGAGATTCCGGCGAGAAAATTGTTCGGCCCGGCAGTGGTACTGGACGCGCGCGCAGAGAGCGCCAAAGATCCGGATTACCAGGTTCCCGCGGCGCTAGTCGAAGAGTGGGAGAAACGTCACGGACAGATTCCTGAGGGCGCGATTGTCCTGCTACGAACAGGCTGGGCGTCGCGCTGGCCGGATGTACAGGGTTACCGGAATCAGGACGCGCAAGGGCGAATGCACTTTCCCGGATATTCGGTAAACGCTGCGAAACTGCTGATCGAACGGAAGGTCAACGGACTGGGCTGCGACACGTTGAGTGCTGATTACGGACCTTCTGAAGATTTTGCGGTGCATCGGGCGGTGCTAGGGGCGGGTTTGTATCAACTCGAAAATCTTGCTGACTTGAGCGCACTGCCGGAAACGGGCGCGTTCCTGGTGGTGGCGCCCATCAAGTTGGAAGGCGGGTCAGGCGGAGCCGTGCGCGTATTCGCGCTGCTGCCTTAACGAGGTGGAGTTCCGCAGCCACTGGCGCAACGAAGACCTCCGAAGTTCGAACTGCAGCACGAGTTTTCGAGATCAAGCAGAAGCCGCGAGCACTTTGCGAAGCGCGCGAACAGAAGGCCCTCACCTGGGCGTCTGTGCTATTTTGGAAGGCGAAGCTCCTCATGCCTGAACTTCCCGAAGTCGAGACGATCGCCCGTGGACTGCGCCAGAGCGTTCTGGGCCGGCGAATCCTGTCCGTTACGCTGGGGAAAACGGATTTCATTGATGATCCCATCGCGCTGGAACAACACCTGCCTGGAAAACAGATTACAGCTGTCGATCGACATGGAAAATTCATGCTGCTGCGGTTGGCACCGCCAGCCAGCGCGGAGCGCGGAGGATCTGCGCCGAGCGGAGCAACCAATGGAGATGGCGATTCTGCGTCGCTGCTTGTCCATCTTGGGATGACGGGGCACATCGCGCCTCATCCTGGGTCGCAACCCTGCGAGAAACATACGCACGCGTGTTTTCTGCTCGATGACGGGCGGGAGCTGCGTTACACGGATGCCCGGCGCTTTGGCCGCCTGGCATACCTTGAGGGAGCGGCGCTCGAACAGGAGTTGCGCGGGTTCGGTGCCGATCCGCTGGAGGTGAGCGCGGAGGAATTTGTGGCACGGGTGCGAATGCGGCGGGCACGCGTCAAGGCTTTGCTGCTCGATCAGGGCGTGCTGCGAGGCGTCGGAAATATTTATGCGGATGAAAGTTTGTGGAGGGCGAAGATTCATCCTGCGCGTCTGGGAGCGCGCTTGACGCGGAAGCAGGCCGAAACGCTGCACCATGCGCTCCAGGCTATTCTGGAAAAAGCAATCGCGATGCGCGGGTCGTCGATCTCCGATTTTCTTGACGCCGAAGGCGAGCCGGGAGAGTATCAGCGGCGCCATCGTGTGTATGGACGCGAAGGGAAGCCTTGCTACCGGTGCAGAACGCCGATCCGGCGAACGATTGTGGCTGGGCGAAGCAGCTATTTTTGTCCGAGTTGCCAGCGGGCGCTCCAAGGTTCCGCGGTGACACTTCCCTTGCCTAAGCGGAGAATCAAGCAGCGGAAAATGGCTGATCGCTCGAAGCACAACAAGCAAAGACCTCTTCTTTCTTGAATTTCAAATGATCCATGTAAGGGAGAACGCATGAACACACGCCGTATCGCTCTGCTCGCGCTTGTCGCTGCGTCTGTGCTCGTCGCAGCGCGCGGAGGGGTCGCAGGGCCACCTGCGGATGAGGCGAATCGCATCGCTGCTGCAGACGCAAAAATTCTGGGCGAGATTCGCGAGCACAGCGAGGTAATGCAAAACCTGGAATATCTTTCGGACAACATCGGGCCGAGACTCACGGGCTCACCGCAGCTAAAGCGGGCAAACGAGTGGACCCGGGGCATGTTCCAGAAATATGGGCTGGCGAATGCGCACCTGGAACCCTGGACGATTTCTCATGGTTGGGTGCGAGGGACGGCGCGGGCGGGCATCCTAAGCCCCGCGCAGCATCCACTGACGATCGCGGCGGCAGGGTGGTCGCCAAGCACGCCGGGGGCAGTGCGCGGCCCAGTCGTTTATTTCGACGCGAAGAAGAAAGAGGACTTCGCGAAATTCCACGGGAAGCTGAAGGGAGCGATCGTCATTTATCAGGAGCCGCAGAGCCTGTCGCCGCCGCGAAGGAACGTGCCGTCGCCGATTCTGCGGCCGATGCAGGCGCCTCCACCGGCGTACGGAGAGCCGCCTGCGCCTTCACCCTTCGCTGCCGAAGAGGAAGCGGCAAATGCGCGAACAAAATTTTTCAAGGAAGAAGGGGTGGCGGCGATACTGCGTGATTCGAACAAGCCCCACGGCTTGCTGAACATGACCGACGTCAGCAAGGAACCTTTCGACATCGGTGAGATTCCGACGGCGTTTGTCACCGGAGAAGGCTACCGGATGATCTGGCGAATGATGAAACAAGGGACCGTGGAAGTTGAAATAGAGATGAAAAATTCATTCAGCGACAAATCCTTGGAAGTGCACAACACGGTCGCGGAGATTCGCGGGAGCGAAAAGCCCGAGGAAGTAGTGATACTGGGCGCGCATCTTGACTCGTGGGATCTCGGCACGGGCTCGACGGACAACGGAACTGGCTCGATGGCAGTGTTGGAAGCGGCGCGGGCGCTAGCGAAGCTCGATCTAAAGCCGAAACGCACGATCCGGTTTGTGCTGTTCACCGGAGAAGAGGAAGGATTGGTCGGGTCGGTGAAATACGTGGAAGCGCACAAGAATGAGCTCGAAAACATTTCCGCGGTGCTGGTGCACGACACGGGAACGGGCCGCGTGCTGAAGCTCGGGCTGCACGATAACTATCAAGATCGCGAACTGGTGGACGAGGTGCTCGCGCCGCTGCACGAGTTGAAATTGCTCGAGCCGAGCACTGCACGCTCGTTCGGCACGGATCACGCTTCTTTTGACGACGTGGGAGTGCCGGGCTTCTTCTGCATCCAGGACGGCGCGGAATACTTCCAGACGCACCATAGCCAGTCCGACACCTTCGACAAGGTGTGGAAGGACGATTTAAATCAAGGCGCGCAGCTTCTGGCGGCATGGGCGTTTAACACGGCTGAGCTGCCGGGAATGCTGCCAAGGCGGCCGCTGCCCTACCGGCCATCGAAGGATTCCGCGAAGGTGGAAGCCATCAAAGCGGAAGCGCCGAAGCCGGATCCGACAGCGGAAATGGATGCGAAAATTCTGGAGCAGGTGAAAACGGACGAAGCAGAGTTGAAAGCGAACTTGCAATATCTGGCGGATCACATTGGCCCGCGGTTGACAGGCTCGCTGCAACTGAAACAGGCGAGCGAGTGGACCAGGGACATGTTCCAGAAGTATGGGGTTTCGACCGTGCACCTGGAGCCGTGGACAATTGCGAATAGTTGGACGCGCGGAACAGCGGCGGGGCGCGTGATTGCGCCAACTCCGCAGATGCTGACGCTCGCGGCGGCGGGATGGTCGCCGAGCACGAATGGAACGCTGCGCGGACTGGTGACGGGAATTGCCGTCGAGAAGCCGGAAGATTTGGAGCAATACAAGGGAAAACTGAAAGGCGCAATCGTGCTTGTGGGACGTCCCGCGGAAATGGTGCCGCCGGAGAATCCATTGCTCGCGCCTTGGGACGAGAGCACGATCCCCGTGGCGCGTCCAAAGAGCGACACGCCGTTCGATTTCCAGGCTTACATACGGCTAGTCAGAGCGGAATCGGAGTTTTTTTCGCAGGAGAAGGTAGGCGCAGTGCTCTTCGCATCGGAGAAGGCCTATGGACTGTTGAATATGATTTCGGTCAGGCGAGATTACCAGCCAGGGCCGTATCCGGCGGCGGTGATTACCCGGGAAAACCAGCATCTTTTGTGGCGATTGCTGGATGCGGGGCCGGTGGAAGCGGAAATAAACATTCAAAACGCGTTCAGCGGCAAACCGGTCGAGGTCTACAACACGGTTGCGGAGATTCGTGGGAGCGAAAAGCCGGATGAAGTGGTGATTATCGGCGCGCATCTGGATTCGTGGGACCTGGGAACGGGCGCGACGGACAATGGCACGGGGTCGATGGCGGTGCTCGAAGCTGCGCGCGCGTTGCAGAAGCTGGGCATCCAGCCCAAGCGCACGATCCGATTTGTGCTCTTCACCGGAGAAGAGCAAGGGCTGAACGGTTCGAGAGAATACGTGAGGGCGCACAAGGACGAACTGGGGAAAATTTCCGGAGTCCTGGTGCACGACAGCGGCACGGGAAAAGTGCTGACGCTCGGATTGATGGCGAATTACGGCGCGCGGGAAACCATGGACCGCGTGCTGAATCCGCTGGCGAGGGCCAAGGATGTTGGCCTGGCCGAGCCAAGCCTGCGCACGGAAGGCGGAACGGACCACGTCCCGTTCGATGAGGCGGGCGTGCCGGCATTTTGGTGTGTTCAAGACAACTCGGATTACGACCTGACGCACCATTCGCAGGCGGACACGCTCGACCGCGTGCGGTGGGACGACTTGACAGAAGGCGCTCAGGTGCTGGCGGTGTTCGCTTACAACGTGGCGCAGTTGCCGGAGATTCTGCCGAGGAAGGCGGCGCAAAGCGCACCGGGAAAGCGTTGACGGCGGGAATATGCGAGCCGTCGTACAGAGGGTGAGTCGTGCGCGAGTCATGGTCGAAGAGCGGGTGACGGGGGAGATCGGCGCGGGGCTGATGATCTTGCTCGGGGTCGGCAGAGAAGACACTTCGGCGGCAGCGGTTTCGATGGCGGAAAAAGTCGCAAACCTGCGAATTTTTGAGGACGAGCAGGGGAAAATGAACCGCTCGCTGCTGGAAACGAAAGGAAGCGCGCTGGTTGTGTCGCAGTTCACGCTGTATGGCGATGCGCGCGGGCAGCGAAGGCCAAGCTACATTGCAGCGGCGCCGCTGGAAAAGGCGAAAGCGCTGTACGAAGAATTCAGCGCCGCGTTGCGTGGGCTTGGCGTAAACGTGGGAACGGGAATTTTTCAGGCGATGATGTCCGTGGAGCTGGTGAATGAAGGGCCGGTCACGATCCTCCTCGATTCGGACAAGACGTTTTGAGAGACGCAGTTCCTCTCGAAAAGAGGAACGGTGGACGAGGGCCGCAGTGCTGCGGGAATTGAAAAATCTCGCGAATCCCAAAGCGCGCGCGAAGATGGCCTACTTTGGCGTGAACGTCCCAAAGGCCCTTGGAATTTCCGCGCCGGTGTTGCATGCGCTTGCCCGGCGCATCGGCAAGAATCACGAACTGGCGGATCAGCTATGGGCTACGGGAATTCATGAAGCGCGCATTCTCGCCACGCTCATTGGGAAGTCCGCCAAAGTGACGTCCGCGCAAATGGAACGCTGGGTGCGTGATTTCGATTCGTGGGACGTCGTGGATGCGGCCTGCTGCTACCTCTATGCGCAGGCGGCTCCTGCTTGGGCCAAGGTCAATCAGTGGAGCCGGCGGCACAAGGAGTTTGAGAAACGCGCGGCTTTCTCTCTGGCTGCGTATTTGAGTTACAAAGATAAGACGGCTGCAGATGCGCGCTTCGAACGGTTCTTGCGAGTAATCGAGCGCGAAGCTTATGACGAGCGGAATTTTGTGCGCAAGGCGGTGAACTGGGCGTTGCGGAATATCGGCAAGAGAAACCTGCGGCTGAATCGCGCGGCGATCATCACAGCCGAGCGAATTCGTCTGCAGGGTTCACGGGCGGCTCGGTGGATTGCGGCGGATGCATTGCGCGAGCTGAGGAGCGACGCGGTTAAGGCGCGATTGCGCCGGAAGACGGTGTCACGAGATGGCCACGGCAGCTAGAAGAGCGGAAATGAACATTCGGCGAGCGCGGCACAGCGATGCGGCACGGATTGCGGAACTGAGCGGGCAACTGGGATATCCTGCGACGGCGGCTCAAATTGCGAGGAGGCTAGGAAAGCTGGCGCCCGCATCGCGACATGCCCTGTTTGTCGCGAAAGTAAAAGATGAAGGCTCAAGCCAAAGATCGGCTGGGAATCTGGTTGGCTGGCTGCACGTTAGCATCACGAATCTCGTGGAAGTGGACACGCGAGCAGAAGTGAACGGGCTCATAGTTGCCGAAGGACAGAGGAGCATGGGCGCCGGTGCACGGCTGCTGGAAGCCGCTGAGGAATGGGCGCGGAGGCATGGCTGCGGCAGCGTCAACCTGAGATCGAACGTGATTCGTGAACGCGCGCACAAATTCTACGAGCGCCAGGGCTACGAGCATTACAAGTCGCAGAAGGCTTTCCGCAAGTTGTTGTAAATCCGCAGCAAATAATATCCGGTAGTTGCGATTGCAAACCGCGTGCCGGTGCCCGTGACACACTATATCGCATTACGATATACTGAGAATGTGGCGGCGGAAATCACCACGGCGGAATACCGCGCATTGGCGGAACTGCGCTACCGCCTCCGGCTTTTTGTGCGCGAAGGGGATGCCGTTGCTCGGGCCGCAGGTTTGGAGCCGCAGCAATATTTATTGCTGCTGGCGATCCGCGGATTGCCGGAGGGCGAAGAGGCCACGGTTCGTGCCCTGGCGGAAAGGCTGGCGCTGAAGCACCACAGCGTGGTCGAGCTGATTGATCGTCTGGAAATGCACGGATACGTCCGGCGGACCCGCGGCCGCGAAGACCGGCGGCGCGTATTGGTCTCGCTGCTGCCGCGAGGCGAGCGCATGCTCGAGCAAGTGGCGCAGGATCGCATCGGCGAGCTGCGCTCGAACGGCTATCAACTGGTTCGCGCGATCGATGAATTGCTGAAACGCACGCACGGAACGCGACGTCGGAAGCAGCCAAAAATCGTGGCGGCGAGGGGAGCCCGAAACAGGCGTGGGTAAAGATCGCATCACGAACTTGCGGAGCGCATCAAGAGCAAGCAGAAAGCCCAATCGCACAGGATGAATGAAGCCGGACAGAAGGCCAGCCCTGGCTGGTGGAAGATTTCGTCGTGGCAGTGGACCGCGTTTCTCCAGGAGCGGGAGGAGCAAGTCTTTCTCGTCCTGACGCTCGTGATCGGCGCGCTGGTCGGGCTGATCGTTGTCGCATTCATCTTGTTGACCGAGCGTTTTAGCGTGCGGCTGTATCCTGCGGGCGGAGCAGCTTGGCGGCGATTGCTCGTGCCGATGGTGGGCTCTCTCGGCATAGGCTACTTGCTCTTCCGGTTTTTTCCCGATGCCCGCGGAAGCGGCGTGCCGCAAACAAAGGCGGCCCTGTACGCCCGTGAAGGCCGCATCACGTTGGGCACAGTGTTCGGAAAATTTTTCTGCACCTCCGCAACTCTGGCTAGTGGGATTCCACTTGGACGCGAAGGGCCAGCTGTGCAGGTTGGTGCGGGGCTTGCGTCCGTTCTGGGCCGCTGGCTGGGCCTGCGTGCCGAAAAAGTGAAAGCGCTGCTGCCGGTGGGGGCGGCCGCGGCAGTTGCTGCGGCGTTTAACACGCCGCTGGCGGCCGTGCTGTTTGCGCTGGAAGAGGTCGTCGGAGACCTGTACGCGCCTGTGCTGGGTTCGGTGGTGCTGGCCTCGGCAACTTCTTGGGCGATGCTGCGGCTTTTGTTGGGCAATAATCCGCTATTCCAGGTGCCGCAGTATCAACTCATCCACCCGCTAGAATTCGGTGTGTACGCCGTCTTGGGCGTGGCAGGTGGACTCGTCTCCGCGGCATTTACGAAGCTGCTGCTGGGAATGCGGGAACGATTTCTGCGATTGCCGCGGAAGGCGCTGTGGCTTCAACCCGCCGCCGGCGGGCTGATGGTGGGAGTCATGGGCTGGTTCGTACCGCAAATTCTCGGCGTCGGATACGCGCACGTGGGAGCTGCGCTGAATGGCAGCATGGCGCTGAAACTGATGGTCATATTGTTGGTCTTGAAGTTTTTCGCGGTGACGACGTGCTACGCTTCGGGGAACGCCGGCGGAATATTCGGGCCGAGCTTGTTTATCGGAGCCATGCTCGGGGGCGTCATCGGCAATGTGGCACACGGACTGTTCCCCACTTACGTTGCGACAGCGGGTGCTTACGCGCTGGTCGGAATGGGGGCGGCGTTTGCCGGCATTGTGCGCGCGCCGATGACCTCGGTCGTGATGATCTTTGAGGTTACGAGAGATTATGCGGTCATTGTTCCCCTCATGATCTCCAATCTCGTGAGCTTTTTCATTTCCTCGCGGTTGCAGCGGAGACCGATCTACGAAGAACTGGCGCGGCAAGACGGGATTCATTTGCCGAGTGCAGAGACGCGTCAGCAGGTGGTGCAGCGGCAGGTGGTTCTGGCGATGCGCCCCGCGACAGAAGTCTTCGATGCGCGGATGACGGCCGGAGAGGCGCTGGAAAAAGTGCGGGGCAGCAAGCTGCACGCGTGGCCTGTGAGCGACGAACGCGGCGTCGTTGGCGTAGTCAGCTTGAACAAGCTCCAGCAAATCCTTGCCGAGGGTGGCGCGCACAAACCACTGTGTGAACTCGTGGATTCTGGAAATTTTCCGCATCTTCATGCCGACCAGCCGATTCCTCTGGCACTCGAGCGTATGGCAGCGGCACAAGTGGACGCGCTGCCGGTGGTCAGCCGCGCGGATGCCCATAAACTGGAAGGCATCTTGGTCTTGCAGGATGTGCTGGCTCTTTATGGTGTGAGCCCCCAAGGCTCGGCTTGAGGTCAATTCGCGAGAATGTTCCGGGCCAGCTCAGGAATTCACTAGAAACCGCCGCCGCCACCCCCGCCGAAGCCGCCGCCGGAAGAACCGCCCCCGCCGCCACCTCCGTCAAATCCGGAGCCGCCCGAACTGCGCGGAGCGGAAGTCATGATGCTTCCCGCTTGCGAGGACATGACGCTGAGGTCGTTTACGAACAGCGCGGGATAGAAATTGGGACCGTAGCCGCCCTGATACCAACTGGGCGGCTGCGTGTAGATGTTCTGGAAGGCTTTGCTCCAGTTTTTCTCGACGCCGAGCGCCATGGCGAATGGCAAAAACTTTTCAAACATTTCCGGCGTTTTCACCAGGCGATTGAAGCGGTCGGATTCCACGTGAACGAGGAAATCCTCGAACCCGAGGACGCCTTCGAGCGCGCGTGCGCCCTGATCCGTGTGCGCAGGCATGAACCAGCCGAATCCGCAAATGATTCCGCCGGTGAGGACCCCGGCGACTAGGAACGTCAGAGGCGCCATGCCCAGACTGCTCGCCATCTTGAGGCCGAGAAATACGGCGATGAAGCCGACGACGAGGCCCATGCCGATGTAGGTGGAGCGAACGCTGTCCGGGCGTCGGCGGTAATAGCCGTGCGTGACCAGCGAATCGAAGATGCTGCTCTTGATGCTGGGCAGATACTGATAGAACTGGTTGTGCAAGTCGGAGAGAGTTACAGTGTCCACTCCGGTGGCGAAGATTCCGTTAAGGAGCTCCTGTTCGTGCGGCTTGAGCGACGACCATTCCGTGCGCGGCTTGCGGAGATGGAAGACGTAGTCTTTGTCGTGAATGAGCCCCAGCAGGTGATCTTTCTTTTTTTCTTCGATGAGGATGTAACCGCGGACCGCGAGATCCACGATGGAAGCAGTAATGTCGCGTAGATCAGCGGAGTTGTCGACAAGCGTGCCCGCTTCGCCGGGCGTGAGCTGGTCCGGCGGTTCGTATTGCGCGGCAATGGGCCGAAGGCGCGGATCGCGGCCTCGCGTCCACCACAAATAGAACATCAGAAAAAAAGTAGCGACGGGCAAACCCAGGGGCCAGTTGCTGCGGAGGAAGAGACTCAATTTGTCTGCTGCGGTTGGTTCGTGAACGAAACCCTTGTCGAAGGCCACGGCGACAGTCAGGCCCTCGTGATAGCGGAGAGGCCCGCGGGTATGGACATCCACGCCGTTGCCCACGATTTCGGTGTCGGCCTCTTGTGCGCGGGAGCCATAGCCGCCGGTGAAGAGATTGGTGCGGATGTTGGTGGTGCCGGTGGGAAGAACGATGTGGGCGCTGGCTTCTTGAATAGGGACGTCCCACTCGTCGCCGGTGACGTTCCAGTAGAGCTCGTCATGATCTTCGAAGAAGCGCAGAGCGTCGGACACGGTGTATTCGATGGAAATGGTTTGCAGAGAATTGTCGGCGTCGGGCACGTAGATCTTCAGCTTGCGATAGTGGCGTTCGCGGCCGGATTCGAACTTGAGCTTGTTGCCGTTGCCGTCGGTGACGCGCTGCACCGTGAGGAAGAGCGAGTAGTTGAAGCCCTGGGGGCTGACGTACTCGACGGGAATTGTGCGGTAGAGGCCGTGCCAATTCGTGCCGATGAAGTGAGCCTGAATCTTCTCGGTCACCTCGATGGAACTGTCCGGCATGACGGTAATCTCGGCGTCGAACTTCTCGATGCGCAGCTCGCGCGTCGTGAGAGCAGATGCGGGCGGGAAGACAACGGCCGCAAGGAGGGCGGCAGCGAACAGCCAGCGGAGCCGATTGGGGCGCAGACGCATGGTGTGGGCCATGGTCTCGCGATTACGCGGTGGGCGCGTTGAAGCTGACCTTGGGCGCCTCGCGCTCGGCAGGGGCGGAAATTTCGAAAAACTCGCGGGGCTTGAAGCCGAGCATCCCGGCGAAAATATTCGAAGGGAATTGCTGGATCTTGGTGTTCAGGTCGCGGACCACCGCGTTGTAGTACCGGCGCGCGTTTTGGACGGTGTCCTCGATTTGGGTCAGGGAATTTTGCAGCGAGGTGAAACTCTCGATGGCGCGGAGTTGAGGATAAGCCTCGGCAAGTGCAAACAGGCTTTTCAGCGCCCCGGAGAGCATGTTCTCCGCCTGGGCCTTGTCGGCGGGGCCGGTGGCGGTCATGGCGCGGTTGCGGGCGTTGATGACCGCTTCGAGCGTGCCTTTTTCGTGAGCGGCGTAGCCCTTTACGGTTTCGACGAGGTTCGGAATCAGGTCGTAACGGCGTTTGAGCTGAACATCTATGTCGGCCCAGGCGTTGTCGCACGTGACCTTAAGCCGCACCAGGCCGTTGTACATGCCGATGAGAAATACGACGACCAGAAAGAGGACGCCCAGAATAATCCAGCCAATCATCGGACAACCTCACGCAGAGTAGAGTTCGTGCTCATTTCCGGTAGGGCAAATATACGTGGCAGTGGCTTAGGTGTAAAGCGAAGCAATCCGAAAACGTGCTTTCCGTGAGAATCGCCAATATTTCTCATCCCATCGTGGCAGAGCGCTCACCTCGATGATATTTAGGTTATCAAACTCTCTTAGCCAAATATGCGGGTGTGATCTTATCGATAGATGTGGTGCCGGCCTGCCGCATGATGGTCTGCAGCTCGCGCCGGAGTATGGTAAGCACCGCTTCCACTCCCGGCTGACCGAAGGAAGCCAATCCCCAGACGTACGGCCTGCCGATGCCGACGGCGGTGGCCCCGAGCGCCAGAGCCTTGAAAATATCGGTGCCTCGGCGAAACCCTCCGTCAACGAGCACAGGAATTTTTCGGGCAGAACCCTCCATCACCTCTGGCACGCACTCGATCGTCGGGCGGAGGGTTTCCTCGGCTCGGCCGCCGTGGTTTGAGACGATGATGCCGTCGACTCCGTGCTCGATCGCGAGTTGGGCGTCCTCGCGCGTGACGATGCCCTTGAGGACGAGTTTCATGGTCGTCGCGTCCTTCAGGCGCTTCACATAATCCCAGTTCAACGCCGGGGAGATCAAGTTGGTGGACTTTGAGATATCGAGGCCGGCAAACATGGGGCGGGTGGCGACCCTCCCAAACCCGACAAATCCGTTCGTATGGCACACGCTGCACTGCCGGGAGTCTGCGCGCTCCGCTCGGAACAGCGTCTCCCGGTTGCTCCCTTCCTTTAAGTCCACCGTCAGCACAAGTGCCGGACAGCCGGCCGCTTCGGCGCGCTTGATCAACGCGCGCACGATGTCCCAGACATTATTTACGTAGAGCTGGAACCAAATGGGCGCGCCCCGGGCGGCTGTAACGTCTTCCACTGAGTAAGAGGTGACCGTGGACAGAATTTGCAGGTGTCCCTTGGTTCGGGCAGCTTTGGCAACCGCGACCTCGCCCTCGGGATGGAATGCTTTTTGATCCCCAACAGGAGAGAGAAGGATGGGATTGTCCCAGTTGGTGCCGAACAGACGCACGGATGTGTCAATGTTGCTCACATCCACCAATCGGCGCGAGCGAATCTGCAACTTCGTAAAGCCCTCCCGGTTGGCGCGCACGGTGGCATCGTCATCCACCCCGGTTGCCAGGAAGCCGAAGTGGGCGGGAGGAAGGTTCTTGCGAGCGACCGGCTCGAAATCCATGACGTCAAGCGCTTGCTCGGCGCTGGTAATCGGAGTTTCGCCTTGCTCGAGGCTTTCGAATAAGGTGAGTGCGTCCTTCGTTCCTGCATTCCCGGATGCCAATAGTTCTTGCAAGAGAAAGTGCGCGGGCCCCGGCAAAGCCAGCAAAGGGCTGGCCGCCAGCATCCGCAAAAATTTGCGGCGATCTTTGATTTGCAAGGAAGAGCTTTTCATGCGTTCTCCTGTCGTTTTTCCGAGTCTTGCGCCGCACCGTGATCAGCTCGAAGGATTCAATTGTCGGGCATTCTGCCCTCACCGGGTTTCCCAGTCAAGAAGGCTTGCAAAGAAGCACCACTTGCGCATCGCGGATGAATTCGGGAGGAAGACTCTTTCTTACTCAGCTTTGCGGAATTGCGTCGCGACCTGCCGCAGCAGGAGTATCCCTGGCGTATCGTAGCCGGTTGATTTATGCTGCGCGCGACGCCGGGTCACGCGGCTTCCCTCGACTATGCTCTTCAAGACGCTCAGCGCTTCCGTCTATGGCATCGACGCTTACCTCGTCGAGGTTGAGGTAGACGTGGGCTCGGCGCGGATGCAGGACTTCAACGTAGTGGGTTTGCCCGATAACGCGGTGAAGGAGAGCCGCGAGCGAATCAAGTCGGCGCTGCGAAATTGCGGGTTTGAGTTTCCGCACGGCCAGGGTGTGACCATCAATTTGGCGCCGGCAGACGTGCGGAAAGAAGGCTCGGCGTTTGATCTGCCGATGGCGCTGGGACTGGCCGGATGCATGGGGCAATTCTTCGGAAAAGTTTTGGATAAGTGTATGTTCCTGGGAGAGCTGTCTCTCGATGGAAGCGTGAGGCCGGTGCGCGGCGCGCTCTCCGCTGCGCTGGCGGCGAAAGAGTTTGGACTCAAGGCGCTCGCAGTGCCGGAAGCAAATGCGCGCGAGGCGGCGGTCGTGGACGGCGTGGATGTCTTTGCGCTGAAGTCGCTGCCGCAAGCCGTAGACTTGGTGAATTCGCCGGAGTCGTTTGCGCCGGTGCGCGTGGATGCGAAGCAGATGCTATCGGAAGCGGCGCAGTATTCCGTGGACCTTCGCGACGTTCACGGACAGCAGGCGGCTAAGCGCGCGTTGGAAGTAGCGTGCGCTGGTGGGCACAACATTTTGTTCATTGGGCCGCCAGGGGCGGGAAAGACGATGCTGGCGAAGCGCATCCCCACGATCCTGCCGCCGATGTCGCTCGAGGAGGCAATCGAGACGACGCGAATTCACAGCGTCGCGGGGACACTGGAGGACAGCCGCGGTCTTGTGGGCACGCGGCCGTTTCGTTCACCGCACCATACCATCAGCGATGCCGGTTTGATCGGCGGAGGCGCTGTGCCCCGGCCGGGAGAAGTTTCGTTGGGGCACAACGGCGTATTGTTCCTGGATGAATTGCCGGAATTTCAGCGTAACGTGCTGGAGGTAATGCGGCAGCCGCTTGAGGACGGAGCCGTAACGATTGCGCGGGCGGCCGTTTCCGTGACGTTTCCCGCGCGGTTCATGCTGGCGGCGGCCATGAATCCCTGTCCCTGCGGATATTTCGGCGACCCGACGCGGGACTGCCACTGCACGCCGCCGATGATCCAGCGGTATGTGTCGAAGATTTCCGGGCCGCTGCTCGACCGCATCGATATCCACATCGAGGTGCCCGCGGTGAAATACAAAGAGCTGCGAGCGCCATCTTCAGCGGAGGACTCTGCGGCGGTGCGGCAGCGGGTGCTGCGAGCGCGGGAGCGGCAGCTCGAACGTTACAGCAGTGAAAAGAAGATCTACTCCAATGCGCAGATGATGCCGAAGATGCTCCGGAAGCACTGCGCGATTACGGCGGAGGGAGAGAAACTCCTGGAAAATGCCATTACGCGGCTGGGGCTTTCGGCCCGCGCGCATGACCGGATCCTGAAAGTGTCGCGCACGATTGCCGATCTGGACGCGGCGGCGAACATTGAGCCGCGGCACCTCAGCGAAGCGATTCAGTACCGCACGTTAGACCGGTCCTATTGGGCGTAAAGAGGACGGACAGACTGCCTGCCTTGTCCGGCGCTCCATTGACTTGCGTTTATGTGCTATGTTACGCATAACTGCTCTTGAAAGGGTTTTACGGGCCGCGGCGGGGCAACGTGTGACGCCAGAACGCAAGCATCTCGAAGTCACCTTGGAGACGCAGGTGGAAAGCGTCAACCTCGCCGAGGAGATGTGTTTGCGCGTGGCGGAAGCGGCGGGATTCGGCGAAGATGAGTGTTACCGTATTGGAATGTCCGTGCGCGAGGGTGTGATCAACGCATTTCACTACGGAAACCAGGAACGCCCGGACAAGAAAATTTATCTTGCTGTGGATTTGACCCAAGACAAGATGACGATTCATGTCGTGGATGAGGGGCGGGGTTTCAATCTCCGGGATGTGCCGGATCCGCTGGCGGAAGAGAACCTGCTCAGCACTTCGGGGCGGGGCATATTTTTGATGCGCGCATTCATGGATGAATTTGACGTGGTGCCCGGGCGCACGGGCGGGGCGGAGATCATCATGTCAAAGAAACTGCCTGGCCCGGGCAGCTCGTCTCCCAATGGTCAGGGCGGAAGCGGCGGCCAGAGCGCCGCGCGACGCCAGCGAAGCTAGAAGAAAGTAAAGTCATGACATTGCGTGCTACCCACCGTGACGCCGGATCGGTAACGGTCGTTGATTTCAGCGGGCGAATCACACTCGGCGATGGCAGCGCGCTGCTGCGGAAGACGCTGCGCGATCTGTTGGAAGACCAGCGCACGCGAATCGTGCTGAACCTCGGCGACGTGGACTATATCGACAGCTCGGGAATCGGCGAACTAGTGAGCGGCTATACCTCGGTAAAGAACCGTGGGGGAGAGCTAAAGCTCCTGAACCTGACGAAGAAGGTGCACGATCTGCTCCAGATCACCAAGCTCTTTACCGTCTTCGAAGTGCACTCCGACGAACACGCCGCGGTCCGCAGTTTCCGCTAACTCCCACGGGGCCGGAAGAATCCCGATTGTTTCCGCTTTCCAATTGAATGTTCAGTCTGGACTAGCTGCGAATTTTATGGCAGCATACGCCCGCGTTTGCAGACACAGAAGTACCGCGCCCTATCGAAGGCCTTTGCGGGCGATTCTTTGAATGGGTAACCGCGGAGCAGTTAACCCCGCCAGCGGCCCTTCCGGCTCGACGCTATTCCAACGGCAGAGGAGTACCGAAGTTGAGCAAAGAACAAGGTGTAGTGAAGTGGTTCAACGCGTCCAAAGGGTATGGATTTATTCAGAGACAATCGGGCGAAGATGTTTTCGTTCATTTCTCCGCCATCCAGACGGACGGCTATAAGACACTGAATGAAGGGCAACAGGTGGAATTCGAAGTAAAGCAAGGGCCGAAGGGCTTGCAAGCGGAAAATGTGACTCCCCACAGCTAATTGAATAATGGAAATGGATTCAGGGGCCCCGCTGGGCGGTGGGGCCCTTTTCTATCTGCGCGCGTCGCGGAGAAAGTCAAATTGCGGCACAATCTTGCTGATGGATATGCTCACGCGAAGGGGTTCGGAAACGGCGTGGATTGTGGACCGCGCGAAGGCGGAGGGATTCGACCTTTGTGGCGTGGTGCGAGCGGAGAAATTTCCGGAACTGGCTCACACGCCGGAGTGGCTCGAACGCGGCTATGCCGGAGAGATGAACTATCTCAGCGACCCTCGCCGCAGTGATCCCCAGAGCGTCCTCAAGGGGACTCGCAGCGTCATTGTATGCGCGCTGAATTACAACACAGCGAAGTCCTATTCGACAGTCGCGGCAGCAGACCTAGAATCCGGCGAGCCACGCGGTTGGATATCGCGTTACGCCTGGGGACAGGATTATCACGAGGTGCTGCGGGAGAAGCTCGAATCTCTCGTTACGGCGATTCGGAAACAATATCAGGAGCCGTTCGAGGCGCGCGTGTATGCGGACACCGGGCCGCTGCAGGAGCGCATCCTCGCGAAATACGCAGGGCTGGGATGGATCGGGAAGAACACGCTGCTGCTGAATCAATCGCTCGGCTCCTTCTTTTTTCTTGGCGTGATATTGACCACGCTCGAACTCGCGCCAACCCTCGCTGCTGGCGAGGCTCCTTCTCCAGACCTTTGTGGAACTTGCCGGAGGTGCATCGACGAGTGCCCGACGGAAGCTTTAGTGGAGCCCTACGTCATGGATGCGCGACGCTGCATATCTTACTTGACGATTGAATTGCGGGGGAGCATTCCTGAGGAGTTGCGCGAGCCAATGGGGTGGCAAGTGTTCGGCTGCGATATTTGCCAAGATGTTTGTCCCTGGAATCGCAAAGCACCGGTGACGGAAGCAGCACAATTTCAGGCCCGGGTTTTCGCTGCCGATGAAGGAAGACAGACCAGAACGGTTGATTTACCCGGCAGCGAGCAGACGCAAGAGCAGTCGCTCTACTTGCCGGCGCTGGAGTGGCTAGCGGGAATGAGCGAGAAAGAGTTTCAACAGTTTTTCAGGGACAGCCCGGTTAAGAGAACGAAGTGGCGAGGGCTGGTGAGAAATGCTTGCATTGCGCTGGGTAATTCTTCGTTGCGGCGCAACACCCCTGGTCATGAGCGGATTCTCGCCCTCCTCGAACGATTGTCAGCCTCGGCCGAGCCGTTGATTTCCGAATCTGCCCGTTGGGCGCTGGCGCGCGTTGAATAAGGGCCCGAAGCACCTAGTTCAGCCGAGCTAGCTGGCTTTCTTCGGCGGAGCTACCGAGTGGCAGACAGCATCCGCTAGAAGCCTTTTACCTTTCCCGCCTTCTTATAGCACTGCCAAATGATGTGCCACCCCAGTAGTATCACGACCAGCATGGTGGCCCATGCCCAGCTTGATTGAATTCCAAGATTGCCCCCGGCGAAATAGGTCGAATGGGTGTTGAGCATCGCCCAGATCAGCGGAAGCGAGAGGTAGGTGTTGTGCCGTGACCTCGAGCCCGCTAGCGCGACAACTGCCGCATCAGGCGCTTGGCCATTCTTTATGGCGGTGATGATTTTCTGTTGACTTGGCCAAATCCTGAACCAGACGTTAAAGGCCATGATCGTGCCGAACATCGCTCCGGTGTGGATCAGGTAGGCGCGATAAGTGAAATGAGCCCATCCAGCCATCAGGAAAAGCACAACCGCGACGAGGACGAAACCGACTGTGGCGAGCACCTTTATGTTCTTTCCCAGCGCCGACTTTGCCAGCATGTCATAGAGAAACACAGCAAGAAAGGTGACGGCCACCATCACGATTGTGCCCGGTCCCCAGCCCGCGTCTGGATTATCCAGAAGAACGGTTTTGTTACTGTAGAAGACGATACCGAGGAGCAGCAATCCTGTAAGCCAGGTCCAGGCCGCACCCCAGCGAAACCAGAAGAGCGCGCGGGGCATTAATTCCGGCACGACTTTCTTCTTGGAATCCGCGTCGAGTGTTGCTGTGAACGGTCCATTCACGAAGTTGAAAAAATAAAGCAACCCAATCCATACAATCCCGGCAAAAACGTGCAGCCAGCGGAAAACTTGGTCCCAACCGCTCAGATTGGTCATGACGTTCTCCTTTTTGAGCTTGAGCCTGACGGCCGCGGGTTAAGATTGGCGCAGTTCAGCGCTTTAGCACCGAACGCCTCCGAGTGATGCGCATTATACCCACCGAGTGAAGGTGGTGCTAGCAATATCGTGACGTAGCTGACGCCTTGCCTCTTCTTGGCGGAGTTATCACAGCGCCCGCACAAGTTGTATAATCCAGCTGGCAGGTCGATTGACATTCCGTACTGCTGGAGTTCCTATGAATCGTCGCTCGTTTTTGTTCAATACCGGTATTTTCGGCGCAGGATTGCTCGGAGTGGGAAACTCTGCGCCCGGTATTTTGCGCGCCGGCACTAAGATCAACTCAGATTCAAATCTCAAACTGGGAGAAAAAACTGTGGCTTTTACCTTGCCCCCATTGCCCTATCCGTTCGACGCACTGGAGCCCTACATTGACGCGAAAACGATGGAAATCCATCACGACAAGCACCACGGCGGCTACGTCGCCAACTTGAACAAGGCGCTGGAAGGCCACGCCGACCTGCAAGCGAAATCAATCGATGATCTTCTGAAGGGTCTTGATTCCATCCCCGACAACATCAGGGCTGCCGTCCGTAACAACGGCGGGGGCCATTGGAATCATTCGCTCTTCTGGAATCTAATGAAGAAAGGCGGCGGCGGTGAACCGAAAGGGGACTTGGCTGCTGCGATCAACTCTGCGTTTGGATCGTTCGCGGAATTTCAGGCGAAATTTGCTGCGGCCGGGATGGGGCGCTTTGGCTCCGGCTGGGCCTGGTTGCTGGTAAGAGACGGCAAGCTCGCCATCGATTCCACGCCGAATCAGGACACGCCATATCTTCTGGGCGGAAAGGCCGTGCTCGGACTGGACGTCTGGGAACATGCATACTATTTGAAGTATCAGAATCTCCGTGCGGACTACATCAAGGCTTGGTGGAACGTTGTCAACTGGGACACGGCCAGCGATCTCTTTGCAACCGCGAAAAAGTAGAAGCCCGAGGTAGACTCGCTAACACCACGGGCCCGATCCGGCTGCCTCGGACCGAGCCCTTCCATTTTTGAAACCGCTTTATCGCAGAAGCTGGCTTAGGCCATCATTTGCGGCTTTGCAAGAGAAACGACCGATGCCCTGCGGGGGGTGACGCCGTACCTCTGAGGCCGCGGCGTAAAGTTTCGGGCATCATTTGCGCTGGTCGCCAAGGGCATCGAAGCGGACGGGATCGCTTTACGCGAGGCTTCGCGGACAAGTTCCATTCGGCCGCGCACGCCGAATTTTGCGAGCAAGGAAGAAACGTGGAACTTCACGGTGCGCTCGGAAAGATTCAGGGTGGCGGCGATCTCCTTATTGGCCAGACTGCGCATGACGCCCCCGAGTACCTCTTCTTCCCGGCGCGTGAGTTTGACGGGGCCGCTGACGGAGTGGCCTGCTTGCAGGAGCTTTTCTGCTTTGTCGGTGAGCTCATCTAGCATATCCGTTTCCGCCTGGACCATTACGACATAGTCGCTGGGCGATTGACCACGGACCATGCAGTGCATGGCTAGCAGGCCGGCCGCTTGATCCACTGGAAATCTGCCGTCGGGCCCTGCTTCGACATGAAAATGGGAAACGCCTGTGTTCTTTTCATAGAAAAAATATACTTGGCGTGGAAAAGCAAGGCGGCTATCAGTAAGATGCGACTCATTAGTTTTGCGGATTACCTTCACGTGCATTCCTCCCAATGCAGCCTCGCGCTGGCACCGAAGCTTACGATTTATTAATTGCAATGGCCTCTCTTCGAGGCCGGTTAAACAGAAATAGAAAAAGTAGCGACTAATGCCAAGACAAAAAACAGTCTGGCTTGGCGATTTATACCCCTCACTACGGTAAAGCCGAGGCGCAAGAAGGAGGTCTTGTGTGAATCGCCCGCGGCCTATTGCCCCAACGGTACCCCCACTGCACATCTGGCTCCGAAAGGCATAACAAATTACAAGTTCTTTGGAAATAGATACTTAGACCCGGCACCCCTTTTTCACAAGGCACTATCTGCGGGTAGGAATTGCGCAGAGCGGGAAAATTTTCCATTTTTGCCACGCTCCGGTGCGCGCAAGTAACTGGCGGCCTGTGGAAAACTCGTTCGTGCGACGCGGGATTCTGGTCGATCCGGGAATCAATATCTCAGGATACGGGTTTGATTGGGCGAGATGACCTCATAGAGAACGCCTCGCCAGCGAGTCTTGCGGGTAATCAGGGACGCCGCAAAATTCGCCAGGTAGAGGAACGAGATCAAGGTGCCGAGGACGATATAAATCCACGCCTGGCCCATGATCTGGGCACGCGCGAAAGGTAAGGCTTCCGTCACGCCTACCAGGCGCAACGCCCCGCGAATCGCGGCCAGAAGTAAAGGTAAAAACGTCAAGGCGGCGAGCTGCAGAGCCGGAAGCGAAGCCAGTAGCTTTTCTAGCGTGAGCAGCCCTCCCAGAACGAGAGTTACGCAGAAGAGCAGGTGCGTTGTCGCCGATGCGTTCCAGAGCTTCTCCGCATAGACGCGGGTAATCAAAATTTGGCGGTTCGTGAATTCAAACAGACCCCGGAAATCCGTCTCGATATAAGAGAGCGTGAGGCATTCCGGCACAAAGAGAATAGAACGTCCCCCGCGTTCGAGGGCCCTAGTCATCGAGTAGTCATCGCTGATGGAGTGGAGCCATTCGTCGGCAATCCCGATCTGGTCGAAAAGGCTGCGGCGTATTGCGGTTCCTCCCCCCCAGCAGAAATTCTTGCCCTTTTCACTCAGCATGGTGACGATAGGAGCGTTCCAGGCAGCCAACAGTGCGGTCGGCAGATCGGTGCGATTGGGGATAAGCCAGCGCATCGTGGTAGCGGCGCCCACGCGCGAATCGTCAAGCGGAGCGACAAGACGGCGCAGCCAGTTCTTGCCCGGGCGGCCGTCAGAGTCCGCGAAGACAAGCACTTCAAATTCCTCCGGCAACTGCCCAATGGCGGCGTGCAGATTATTTACCTTTTCGCTGCAGCCCTCCGGCCTGCCCGCAATGACGACATGGGCTTTCGCGCGGGACTGCGAAACAACGCGTTTGATGATGCTGTGCGCGGGGTCGGAGGCGGCGGCAAGGATGAAGAACACTTCATAGTTCTGATAGTCGAATTCGCAAAGGGAGATAAGATTTCGCTCCAGGCCGGGCTCGAGGCCTCGGCAGGGGCAGAGTACTGCGGCGCGCGGGGCGTGAAAGCCCGGGTCGGTCGCAACACGGCGGCGCACATACCTCAGCCACTGCCAGCCTTGACCGATCAGATAGAGGCCAAGCAGGATCTGCACAGTCGCCAGGAGATAAAAGAGACTCTCCACTTAGGGCGAGAATAACAAAAGGACAATGCCCGCGCACGACGGCTTGAGTGGGTGGAATCGCACCGGTTAACGCCCGGCTCCAGGGGCCGCGGCGCGTGAGTGATTCGCTGAACACCTCTGCCTAACGCAAGTGGTTCGCAAGAACCCGCTCCGCGACAGTGGCCGCGAGTTCTTCGAGGTCGAATAGCGCGCGGCTCGCGGCCAGGCGTGCTTTTTCCAGAAACGATGAATCCAGGAGGAATGCGCAGCGGTCCACGAAAGGGTGGTTGGCCGTTTCAAACGGCTTGCGGCTGTGGCGGGCCGAGGCGCTGCGCGCTAGGAGCTCCTCATACAGTTGCAAATCCTTTTGAAAATCAAGCGCGTCCCCGGCGGTCCATTTCTGCTGGCGTGTGAGCGCAGCAAGCAATTTACGGCGAAACAGAACCGCATTCTTGCGCGTCATGGGGCGTGCCCGGGATTTACCGGCGGGCAGCGGGCCGCTTGCGACGACTTCCAGCGAGCGCAGGGTCATGGCGATGAGCGCTTCGCGCTGCAGCAGGGCGAGCAAATCGCGATAGAGTGCTGCGTGAACTTGCAGGGCGTGACGTCCATTCTCGACGACGTACGAGTCCACGAAGCGTGGCACAATGCGCTCGCGCTGAAGCGCTTCCGTCAGAAGGAGCGCCAGCTCCGCTGTTGGGTCTGCGGCGGATTGCTTCGCGCGCGTGGCCACGCGAAACATGGTAGCAGGAGTTTCCTTGCGCGCCGCGCACCCGCCGCGCAAAAGAAAAGGCCCGGCGCAATCGGCCGGGCCCATGAACGATGTTGCCCCTATGAATTAGGCGATGATTTTGTGTTAATGAATAGCGCGCGGGCTATCCGGGCCAACGCGCTTCTGCTTGGGTTCAGGCTGCGGCACGGGGGTAGCCACAACTTCCTTCGACAGTGCGTGCTCGAGGACTTCGTCCAGCGTGCGCACGTAAGTAATCTTGATATCGCCGAGCATCTCCGGAGAAAGATCCGCAACCGCGTTGGGCTCGTTGTCCGCCGGCAGCAAAACCTCGCGGATTCCAGCACGCTTCGCGCCGAGGACTTTTTCCTTTACACCACCGATCGGCAAGATGATGCCGGAAAGCGTGATCTCGCCGGTCATGGCAAGCCGGTCGCGAACCGGGCGGCCGCTGAGCAAGCTGACCAGCGAGGTCACCATCGCCGCTCCTGCAGAGGGGCCGTCCTTTGGCACCGCGCCCGACGGTACGTGAATGTGAATGTCGGCTTTGCGGAAGAAGTCCGGATCAATGCCGTAGCGCTCGCCGTTGGCGCGCACCCAGGTCAGCGCCGCGGTCATGGACTCCTGCATCACTTCGCCGAGGTGACCGGTCATGGTGAACTGCTTGCCGCCGCGCATCCTGCTGGCTTCGATGAAGACGATGTCGCCCCCGACCGGAGTCCAGACGAGGCCGATGGCAACGCCAGGCTTCTTGACGCGCTCCTCGACCTCCTTTTCGGTGCGGAATTTCGGCACGCCCAGGAATTCGCGCACGGTCTCGGGCGTGACGACCATCTTTTCCGTCTTGCCTTCGGCGAGGCGCCGCGCTTGTTTGCGCGTGATTGTGGCGATTTCGCGCTCGAGATTGCGCACACCGGCTTCGCGAGTGTAACTATGGATGATCTCGCCAAGCGCCTCGTCCGTGAATTCCAGCTGCTCGCCCACCTTCAACCCGTGTTCAGCGGCCTGCTTGGGGATGAGGTACTTGTGCGCGATGTGGAGCTTTTCTTCGCCCGTGTATCCAGGAAGTTCGATAACCTCCATGCGGTCGCGCAGGGGTTCCGGAATGGGATCCATCCAGTTGGCCGTGGCGATGAAAAGAACCTTCGAGAGATCGAACGGCACATCGAGGTAGTGATCGCGGAACGCGACGTTCTGCTCGGGGTCCAGAACCTCCATCAAAGCGGAGGACGGATCGCCGCGGAAATCGCGGCCCAGCTTGTCGACTTCATCAAGCATGCAAACCGGGTCGTTGCTCTCGGCGCGCTTCAAGCCCTGAATAATCTGCCCCGGCAGGGCGCCGATGTAGGTGCGGCGATGGCCGCGGATTTCCGCTTCATCGTGCATGCCGCCCAGGGAGATGCGCACGAACTTCCGGCCGAGAGCCCGGGCGATCGACTTGCCGAGCGAAGTTTTGCCTACGCCCGGAGGCCCCACAAAACAGAGAATCGGCCCTTTCATCCCGGGCTGAAGTTTTTTCACGGCAAGGTAATCAAGAATGCGCTCCTTGACCTTCTGAAGATCGTAGTGGTCTTCATCGAGGATCTCGCGCCCCTTGGCAATATCAATTTCGCTGCTGCCGGACGATTTCGACCACGGCAGCGACGTCATCCATTCCAGATACGTGCGCGAAACCATGTATTCGGCGGATGCCGGCGTCATTTTGGCAAGGCGCTTCAGTTCGCGCTCGCACTCTTTCTTGGCTTCGGCCGGCATGCCGGCTTCTTCGACTTTTTTGCGGAGCTCATCGATCTCCTGCGTGGAATCATCGGATTCGCCGAGTTCCTTTTGAATCGCCTTCATCTGTTCACGAAGCAAGTATTCACGCTGGTTCTGGCTGACCTGCTCCTGGACCTGTTCCTGAATCTTGGAGCGCAGCTCCAGCACTTCGAGCTCCTTGGAGAGCTCGCGGATCAGCGTTTCAAGGCGCTTGCGCACGTTGGAAGTTTCGATCAGCTCCTGGCGCAGAAGCGTGGAGAGGGATGGCAGTGTGCCGGCAATGAAGTCCGCAAGCCGGCCGGGGTCATCGATGTTCAGGGCCACGGATTGCAAATCGTCGGAAAGCTGCGGCGAATGGCTCACAACGTCGCGGAAGAGATCCTGCGCGTTGCGCTGGAGGGCCTGCAGCTCCGCGTCCTTTTCGCCGACAAATTCAATTTCTTTTTCCACGCGCGCGCGCAGATACGGTTTCAGGCCGATCAGTTCGACCACGCGTATGCGATACATGCCCTCAAGGAAGATAACCACATTGCCGTTAGGCATTTTCACGGTCTTGTGAACTTTAGCTAGAGTTCCGATTTTGTGGAGGTCCGCCGCAGCCGGGTCTTCTATGCGCGGGTCGAGCTGTGCAACGACGCCCAGAAACTTTTCGTCACCCTCAAGCGCACTTACAAGCGCCAGTGAGCTATCGCGGCCAACAGTCAAAGGCAGCACGGCTCCGGGAAACAAAACAGTGTCCCGGACCGGCAAAATCGGTAAGACTTCTGGAAGGATTGGTTTTTTCTCAGCCATAATATCCCCTAATCATAAGGCACGGGGCTAGAACCCCCGACAAACAAATTAGATGCTGTTTCTAAGCAAAGGGTACAGATAAGTGCAATTCTGCCAAGCATACAATATGAGTGTCATACGCTAAGATGCTAGCATAGCTCATTTTCCAGGGCAATAGACTAGATAAGTTCCTTTTTATCAACATAATGGCTCATAAGTGATAGGCTTCCGGGCCGCCAGATTCAGGCCCTGGCTTCAGCTGCCCGCACCGCCAGATTCCTTGATTCCCCGGCCGGGATGACGGAACCGCCCGGATACAAATCGCACCGCTGCCTCCTTGTCTTGGACCTGGCCTTCGAGCTGGGCGTCTTCCAGGGACTGCAAGATCTCGCTGAAAACGGGTCCTGGGGCATAACCCATTTGCTTGAGATCGTCCCCCGTGAGCAAGCGAGGGGGGTGCACCTGCTCCGGGGGAGTATTAGCAAGGAAACGCCGGACGAACTCATAGGACTGCAGTTGGCGATGACTGGAGAGGCAGTCAAGGCGGTGGAGTTCCAGGTGCTCGTCGAAGTGTGGAAGCCGGACAAATCGTTTCAGCGTGGATGCGCGCATCTGTTCGACGTCCTTGAAGCGCATGTGATTTGCCACGAGCGCGAGAATTTGGTCCATCTCTTCGTTCGAGAACCGCAGACGTCGGCAAATATCCTCGGCCATGCGCACTCCAACATCCACGTGCCCGTCGAAGCGAATGCGGTCGCCGGTTTCGGCAACTGGCTTGAAGGTTGGCGGCTTGCCCACGTCATGCAGCAGGACTCCCCAGGCCAGCGTCGGAGAGCATCCCGCAGGGAGCTGTTCGATCATCAATCGCGTGTGGATCCAAACGTCGCCTTCGGGATGGAATTGCGGAGGCTGCTCGACACCTTTCATGGCAGCAATCTCCGGGAGCAATTGCCGCAAGAGCCCGGTGTCGTCGAGCAGCTCGAAGCCGCGGCGTGCCGCGCCCTCGGTGAGCAGCTTGGTCAGCTCATCGCGGAGACGCTCGGCGGAAACTTGGCCGATCTCAGCGGCGTGCCGACGAATCGCGGCAAACGTAGCGGGCTCAATCGTGAAGCGGAAACGCGCGGCAAAGCGCACGGCCCGCAACATGCGAAGTTTATCTTCTGCGAAGCGTTGGCTGGGCTCGCCGATCGCGCGAACAATGCCCGCTTTCAAATCAGCCTGGCCGCCGACGAAATCCAGCACCTCGCCGGTGTCGTGGCGCATCAGCAAGCCGTTGATCGTAAAGTCGCGGCGCAGCACATCTTCTTTAGCCGTAGCGGAATAGACGACGCGGTCAGGATGGCGCCCGTCGGAATAACCAACGTCGGAGCGGAACGTCGCGACCTCAACTTTAAGCCCATCACGCGGAACAAGAACGACGCCAAACTGCGCGCCTACGCCGATGCTTTCGGGAAAAAGCGACATGACACGCTCGGGCGTGGCGTCTGTGGCGACATCGAAGTCGGCCGGCTCGCGGCCGAGAAGCAGATCGCGCACACAGCCGCCTACGAGCAGCGCCTGATGGCTGTTGCGGCGAAGCGTTTCGCAGACCGAATTGGCAAGCTCGCGCGGTGTCACATCTGGATTATCCGACAGATGCGGCGTCATGGGGAGCGAGGTGTGGCCTGGTGTGGCGCGATATGTCATCGTTCTATTAGATGCAGCGGAAGACGAGGCAAGTGATCCCAATGCGCGTCAGGAATCGTCGCGGTCCCGCTCCTCTGCATCGGCGCGAAGCGAGCCGCCGAATTGCACCGAGCCGAACCCGAAGCGATCGCGGAGACCATCCGCGGCACGCGTGAGTTTTTCCAGTTTGGCGCGACGGCCCGGATCGAGCAGATCGAGCTGTTCCGCGCCATGAGTGAAGCCGCTCAGGCTGACTCCGAGGAGACGAATCTTGCGGCTATGGTCGCGATGCTCCCGGAAAAGGTTTTGAAAAACGGCGAAAATGTCGGCGTCGAGGCGTGTTGGCTCGGCGAGCGTTTTCGAGCGCGTGTGCGTGTCGAAGCCGATATACCGGATCGTTAGGGTCAAGGTGCGCGTGGCCAGCCCGGCTTCGCGCAGACGCTTGCAGGCTTTTTGTGAGAGATGACTCAACATCGCGGTGAGCACGGCGGTGTCATCGGTGTCCTCGCCGAAAGTGTGATTTTGCGAGATGGATTTCGGCTCTGCGTCGATGACGAATTCGTAGGAATCGCCGCCGCGCGCTTTGCGATAAAGGGCCGTGCCCCACTGGCCAAAGATTTTCTCGAGCTTTTCCTGGGGAACAGCGGCGAGTTGTCCGACGGTTTCGATGCCGAGTGCGCGCAGGGCGCGCTCCGTGACTTCGCCGATGCCGGGAATTTTTCTCACGGAAAGCGGCGCGAGGAAGCGAGCTTCCTGGCCGGGCGCAACCCAGAGGAGGCCTCGCGGCTTGGCCTGGTCGGAGGCGACTTTCGCGACCAGGCGCGTCGCGGCGAGGCCGCCGGAGCACGGAAGGTTCGTCGCCCCCGTGATGGCGCGCAGGAGTTTATCGGCGGCGGCGAGGGGCGGGCCATGCAAGCGCTCCGTGCCGGCGAGATCGAGATAGGCTTCGTCGATGGAAACCATCTCTACGACGGGAGAAAATGTCGCCAGGATCGTTGCGACGCGATCGCTCCATTCGGAGTATTTCGCGTGATTACCGTCGAGAAAAATGGCGTGAGGGCACAGGCGTCCCGCAGTGCGCAGGGGCATTGCGGAGTGTATGCCGTACTTGCGCGCTTCGTAACTGGCGGCGGAGACGACGCCGCGCTGGTCGGGGCGGCCTCCCACGACAACGGGCTTGCCGAGGAGTTCGGGGCGTTCGAGTAGCTCTACGGAAACAAAAAACGCGTCCATGTCCACGTGCAGGATGGACGCTTGCCCTAGCGACGATTGCTCTTCGAGGGGACCATGCTTTGCGCGGAAACGCGCGAGGTCCGGCATGAGGGGAGCTTACGCCGTTCGAGGAAGGGCTACAACTTTTCCGGCGGCGATGACGCGCGGGATGCCCGCGAGATCATTGGTGACGCCGGCGTTGGTCCAGGGCGCTGCGTCGAGGAGCGGTCGGACAGCAGGAAGGCTATTGTGGCCGAGCTCCAGGACGAGAATTCCGCCGGGCTTCAAGTGTTGCGCTGCCTGAGCGATGAGAGCGGCGTAAAGCTCGTAGCCCTCTTCACCGCCGTAGAGAGCGACTTCGGGTTCGTGTTCGCGGACTTCGCGCGGCAGTGTCGCGGCTTCGCGCCGGCCTACGTAAGGGGGATTGGTGACGATCGCGTCGAAAAGAAGTGGCGAGTGGCGAGTGGCGAGTGGCGAGACGATACGAGGTTCGAGCAAGTTGTCTTCGATGAAATCGATGCGATCCGCAACAGAGTGGCGGGCGGCGTTGCGGCGCGCGACGACGAGAGCCTTCTGAGAAATGTCGGTGGCGCAGAATTTCGCGCCGGGAAGTTCTTTGGCCAGGGCGATGGCGATGCAGCCGGACCCTGTGCCGACGTCGGCGATCCAGAAACCTTCTCCGGTCGTTGTCTGCCGGCGGCCAGCGCGAAGCTCGCGGACGGCGAGACGGTCGAGCGCGACCTCGATGACGTGCTCGGTTTCCGGGCGGGGAATCAAAACGTCGGGGTTGACTTCAAATTCGAGTCCCCAGAATTCCTGTTTGCCAGTGAGGTGTTGAGTCGGCTCGCCCGCCGCGCGGCGAGCAATCAGGGCGAAAAAACGCTGCGCATTTTCGTCGCTGACAACTTCCTCAGGGTGCGCGTAGAGCCAGGTGCGGTCGCGCCCGAAGACGTGAAGCAGCAGAAGTTCTGCCGCGAGGGTGAACGAAGGAACTTGAGCTTCGCGCAATTGCGTGATGCCGAATTTCAGCAAAGCGCGAACAGATTTTTCCTGGGAAACCAGATTCATCCAAAGAGGCTTTCTTTTTGTTTTCCGTTGGCTTCGTCGTAGCCAAACGCGACGCCATCTCCGGCATACGCATAGCGGCCGATTGCCAGCGCGCCAAGAGCCGCATCGCCAATGGCCAGTCCCCCAACCGCATGCCAGCCGAGAGCAACTCCGGCAAGAGCCAGAATTCCCGCGGACAACCCACCGAAGGCAAAAACTCCCACGCTCAGCCCGCCGAATGCGATGACCCCAGCGGAAACGCCGCCAATGGCGATGATTCCAGTGGCCACGCCTCCATACGCAATGATCCCGTGCGCGGCAGGGCCAATCGAAAAGAGCGGCAGACCAGCAATGTGAACCGCAGAGTTGTACGAGTGAACATGCCGGCCGCGGTTCTGATACATGGCAATGTCGCCGATGATGATCGAGATGGCTTGCAAGGTCCCGAGAAAAATTACAATGCGCAACATCTTTCGCCGGAGCTGGCGAGGATCCAAGGTGCCGTCGCCGAGTTTCCGCATCCAGGCGGGGCCGGGTTCGGAACCGGGGCGCGTCAACATGACAGATCTCCTTGAGAGAATTATGCCTCGGCGAGCTCCTGTTCGAGGCGCTCGGCTTCGTAGTGAGCAACAAGGGCGTCGACGAGCGCGGGGAGCTTGCCGTCCATCACGTCTGTGAGTTGGTGGAGCGTAAGGCCGATGCGGTGATCGGTGACGCGGTTTTGCGGGAAATTGTAGGTGCGGATTTTCTCGGAGCGGTCGCCGGTCTTGATCTGGCCGCGGCGCTCGGCGGAGAGCGCGGCCTGCTGCTTCTCCAGTTCGAGTTCGTAGAGGCGGGCGCGAAGAACGCGCATGGCCTTGGCACGGTTTTTGATCTGCGATTTTTCGTCCTGCTGCGACACGACCAGGCCGGTCGGAATGTGCGTGATGCGCACGGCGGAATAGGTGGTGTTGACGGACTGGCCGCCGGGACCCGAGGAGCAAAACGTGTCGACGCGCAGATCTTTGGCCTCGATCTTGATGTCGATTTCGTCGGCTTCGGGAAGAACCGCGACGGTTGCGGCGGAAGTATGAATGCGGCCTTGCGTCTCGGTAGCAGGAACGCGCTGGACGCGGTGCACGCCGCTTTCGTACTTCAACTTGGAATAAACTTTGCGGCCCTGAATCGCGGCGACGACTTCTTTCAGGCCGCCCAGCGAAGACGGAGAGCTTTCGAGAACTTCGATCTTCCACCCCTGCGTTTCGGCAAAGCGCGAATACATGCGGAAGAGTTCACCGGCGAATAGCGCGGCTTCGTCGCCGCCCGTGCCGGCGCGGATTTCGACGATGACGCTCTTTTCGTCGAGAGGATCTTTGGGCAGGAGGAGCAGCTTCAATTCGCGTTCGACGATTTCTTTGCGGGCAGTGAGCTGTTTTTCTTCCTCGTGCGCCAGTTGTTTCATCTCCGGATCTTCGGCTTCGACGACCATCTGGTGCGCGCCGGCGAGGTCCTTTTCGATTTGCTTATACTCGCGGTGCTTCGCGACGATTTCTTCGAGCTCGGCGTGCTGCTTGGCAATCTTCTGGAAGCGCGAGGAATCGGACACGGCTTCCCCGGTGGAGAGTTCCCGCGTAAGCTCGTCGTAGCGAGCGCCGAGCTGGTCCAATTTTTCAGATAACGTCAATGTGGCCATGGGAAAACCTCATGCGGAAAAAGCGTGATTCGTGACTCGTACTTAGTGATTCGTGAAAATCAAGAAAGGCGCTCCGGAGTCGGAGCGGTGGGAGAGTCGGCTAATAGAACGCGGCGTACATCGATGTGCTCTGTACTAAGAATAACGCCGAAATTCAAATCACGCAAATAGGAACTCGATAGCGTACACCTCGGCCATGAATGTTAGAGAAACCTCACCAGCGCCTCGGTCGTCTGCTTCGGTTGCTCCTCAAGTATCCAGTGGCCCGAGTTCTTGACGATCACAACCGTCACGCTGGTCGCGACCAATTTCATTTGCTGCCCCAACGCTTCTCCCAAGGATTTGTCGCCACCAATGGAGAGCACCGGCATCGTCAACTTGGTCTGCGACATCTGTGCGAAATCTTTGGCGGTCTGCGGCCACGAAACAAAATACTCCCACGACGCGCGCATTCGTCCCGGACGCGAATAAGCTGCGAGATAGGCTTTCCGGTCCACCTCGGGAATCGAATGATCCCTGTCGGCGGCGAGGTCGTTCCAGAAATAGGCGAAGTAAATATTCTCGCGCCCTTTCACGAGCGCTTCGGGCGTCGGCCCATTAAACCGAAAGTGCCAGTAATTCGGGTCATTGTAAATCGGTTCCCAGCCCTGCACGCCGGGCAGAAACGCGTCCATGACCACCAACTTTTCCACTTCGGAGGGGAACTGCGCCGCATACGCGTAGGCGACCATCAGGCCGATGTCATGCCCGACAACCCGCGCCTTCGTAGCGCCCAATGAACGCACGAGGTCGTGAATCCGAATTGCCGCAGTCTTCATGCCCATTTCGCCGCTTGGAATTGACGAATCCCCAATCCCGGGGAGATCCGGCGCGATTACGGTGAACTTCGCACCGAGTACCGGCAGGATCGGATTCCACATTCGCGAAGTTTCCGCAAACCCATGCAGGAGTATGACCGCGGGTCCCGATCCTCCAGTCGTGTAATGAATGCTAGCCCCATCGATGTTAGCGTCGCGTGATACAAATTCTCTCGCGGCAGTCTGAGCACCCGTGGTGCCGGTCAGCGCGGCGAAAATAGCCGCGATGCAAATTGCGCAAACAACTCGAACAAATGAAAATCGCCGTTTCATGCGAATCCCTCCAAGTCGTCACGGTAACCTGCAAGTGCAGCAGAATCAACCTACTTAATTCCTGATTCGTCGCGTTACCGGACAAGTGGTTCATCGGCATCCGGGCCCAGAAATGGGAATCGGAAACTGACCGACTACTTAAACCCGCCGGTGGCGCTGTTGCTCTAGCGCGTGGCGCTATACTACGATGCGACCAGAGTTATGAGCGAAGCGGTACGCACAATCTTGCAACCAAATATGGAAGCGACGCGGGAAACGGGGGGCGAGGCGGATCCCGGTTTCCTGTGGGATTTCTGGTATCCGGCGGTGCGGGGCACGGAGATCCGGGGGCGCAAACTCGCGACGGCCGTGCTGCTGGAAGTGCCGCTGGTGCTGGGGCGCACTGCGGATGGAAAAGCATTCGCGATGCGGGATTCCTGTCCGCACCGCGGGATACCGCTTTCTTACGGGCACTTCGACGGGCAAACGGTGGAGTGCAGCTATCATGGATGGCGATTTGATGCATGCACCGCGCGTTGCGTCGAGATTCCCTCGCTGACGAATCAGGACAAGCTGAAAGTGGAGCGAATCTTCGCCGGGCATTATCCGTGCGAAGAGCGCGACGGCTACGTCTGGGTGTACATGAACGGGCCAGGATCGCGATTGCCGGAAACGATTCCGGCGGCGCCGGCGCTGCCCGTCTTTCGTATGAACGACAGTATGAACGACAATACGACGGGCAGCGGCAAATGCAGAATCACTCATCTTAGCTGCGAACTGCCGTCACACGTGGACCAAGGAATCATCGGATTGATGGACCCGGCGCACGGGCCGTTTGTGCATCAATCGTGGTACTGGCGGAAACGGCAAAGCATTCACGAAAAAGAAAAGCAGTTTGAGCCGATTCCGAATGGGTTTCGGATGAGCAAGCATTCGCCGAGCTCCAACAGCCTGCCGTACCAGTTGCTCAAGAGAATGACCGGCGAGCCGGTGACAACGACGATTGATTTTGTGCTGCCGAACCAGCGGCTGGAAGAGATTCACAGCGGGAAGCTGTGGTTCTCGAGCCGGGCGACGGTCACGCCGGTGCGGCGCGATTTGTGCCGGATCGATTTTGTAGCGGCGTGGAATGTTTTCCTCCCGGTTCCGGTGTTTAGGGTATTTGCGAAGAAATTCCTTCGGCAGGATCAGGAGACGATGATCCGGCAGGCGGAAGGGCTGAAGCACAATCCGCATTTGATGCTGATCGATGATGCAGACCGCCCCGCGAAGTGGTATTTCGCCTTGAAGGCGAACCTGATCGAGTCGCGGCGGACGGGCGCGCCCATGGTGCATCCGATGAACGGGCCGGTGATGCTGCGCTGGCGGTCTTGAGAACGGGCACGAGCCTGCGCTGCGAAGAGATCGTTCGTTGCGTTTGAAGAGAGATCCTTTGACTCGCTGCGCTCGCTCAGGATAAGCATCCTCATCGGATGCTTAGTTAACCATAACACCGCCTCCCCCTAGGTTTTTTCACAAGTGTTCATTCTAAAGGTGGTTAAAGTCGTTTGTTTTGATACAGTTTTGCAAGTGTTGATTCTAAATAGGTTAGAGCCAATGGTGCCGATTGGCAGACATAGAAGTTGAGTTGAAAAGGGAATTCTCGCGGGAGACGAGACGCACTACTAAACGAAGGGTATATTACCACAATGGCTATTATGTTGTCAAGAGAAACCTGAGGGGAATGTCCTGGGGAATCTTTGCAGGTATGAGGAGTAGCAGGGCGGAAGAGTCACCGGAGACGGGAAAGGTCGAAGGCGGCGACGATGTGCTGGCCGTCGGGGGTTTCGACTTCGACGGAGGCTTCGGTCGAGGCGACGTCACGGGCATCGAACTCCAGCCAGACGACAGCTCCGCCGAGGCCGCCTTCGCCGCGGTTATAGAGGGCCTCGGCGCGCTGCGAGAGGGGCTCGATCCACCTGGCGTCTTGGGATAAGCCGAGGCGAAAATCTTTCCAGAAATCCTGCGGCTGAAGGCTGGTGCCCTGTTCCTTGGCGATTCTGTCGGCGGAGGCCACGGCTTGAGGGTAGCTATAGGTCGCGGTGAATTCGATGCGGACGAAAACGAGAACGGTGTCGCCGCGGTCGCGATAATCCTGTTGCGCTTGCTGAGCGCTATAGTGGCCGGATTGCTGGCGCGAGATATCGATGATCTGTGCGTAAGGTGTGAACAGCTTGATTTCAGAGATGTACGGGCCTCTTTCCGGGAGGGCGAGACGCTTGGCGTAGGGATCGAGCGCTTGAGTCATCTTGTTGTCATTACGCTGGCCGAGGAAATAGGCTTCGCGGACGGCTTCCTCGGACAAAGCGGCATCGAAAGCCAAGACGGGAGGACAAACAAGGAGAGCGGCGAGAGCAAGAGCCAGAGAGGAACGAAAGAGGGAAAGCATGAGAATCATCTCCCTATGTATTGGACGTGTGAGGACGGCAGTGGGGTTTCGGCGCGGGCGAGGGGCCAGGGCGAAGCCTTCCACACAAGGGGCGATAGAGGCCGCATAGTCCTCAACAGCCTTGGATTTGAACCGCGGGATTCACTGACTTGAGTGTAGAGATGAATTCATGAAAGCCGTCCATTTGAGTATGCAGATGAACCGTCCCTCCTCGGTGCACAACATCTATAAACCCCAGCGTGTAGCGCTTTGCGCGAACGGACTTGATCTCGGCCGGAGAAATGATTGTCCTTCGGAGAACACTGCGGAACTCGATCATAGTGTCGTCGTGAATCTTGATCTCAAACGGAATCCTCAGCCACATATACGCAACGAAAAGTCCAGCGCAGAGGCAGATGACGAAGACCCATACTGGCGGGCCATCTGAGCCGAGCTTCCCGAGTGCTCCGATGACGATTCCAATGACTCCCGCGAAAACCCATGCTGCGAGCATCAGGAGATAGAACACTAAAAGCGGCTTCGCGACATATAGTTTGTAGAGTTTCATTTAGGCCATTATATGCGGCGGGTGATGTTGGGGAAGTCGAGCCAGACTTTGATGCCGCAAAAGTGGGAGCCTTCGGTACAGATGGGAGTGGTGATGCCGGAGCGGAGATGGCACGGCGGACCGATGTAGCGGGAAAGCTCGGGCTGGACTTCGCGGAGCTGGGCGATTTCGTCCATGGAGGCCTGGTAGATTTCTTCCTGGGCGTTGAAGCAGGTGCGCATGGTCCATTTGTGGAGCAGATGAAGGAGTGAGCCGGATTCGACGAGGCGGATGGACTTGGCGTTGGGGAGAAGATAGAGCGCAATTTCGATTGGCACGCCGCGATCGAGGAGCTGATTTTTTGCGGCCCAGGCTTCCTGCATCGCGCGCTCGTAGACTTCTTTGGCGCGCGGATTGTTGGCGATGAGCATGGGCAGGATGTAATCCGGCTCGCGCGTGTCGGCGAGCGTGAGGAGCGGACGCGAACCGGGGACCATCCGATGGCGCTGGTCCTGGCTGTCCGCCGTGTGGCTGATTTTTTTCGCAAACGTGTACGTGGCATGCTGCAGGGCGCGCATCATGGGGGAGTGGGCGCTGACGTTGAGAATTTCCAAGCGGTAGAGATTGCGAGCGGGATTCAGGAGCCGGTCGATCGCTTCGGCATTGCCGCACTGCGCTTCCGTAAGGCCGGCGACGGCGCGATAGGCCTCCGCGATGACGTGCAATGCGCGGGGCGAGTAGTCCACGAGCTTGGAGGTTTTGCCGCCGAGCTTGGCGTCGAACTCGCGCGCGAACCCATCGCCTGCGATCTTCGCCGGCATCGCGTTTTTCCATTCCGGTAATTCTTCCAAGGGTTCCGTGCCAAATCGATCGAAGAACTGGGCGTCGATCTCTTTCACGTGCGCGACCATAGCGCCGATGACCGCTCGCGCTTCGCTGGGAGTGTCCGAAGCCGCGCTCATGCGCCACAAACGATGCAGGACGATGCCGGAGAGGGTGTGCACCATGGTGGTGAAAGCGGCAACCGGCAATACGTAGCGCGCGATCTCGATGGCGCGCTTTTCCGCGGCGCGCTCGACCTTTTGAATGCGCTTGGGGTTCGACATCGCGCTGATGTGCCAAATGTCGTTGAGGATGGCGCGAGCGTCGCTGAGAAGCAGGACGGAGAGCTCGCGATAGTATTTCCAGGCGCGAGCGACGGCGCGTTCGTAAATCTCTTTGCTCTTCTCATCGAAGAAGAGCGAAACCTGGGGGACATAGGCCTGCGCGCGATCGAGCCGGACGTAGCGCTGGCTCTGCTGCTCGGAATTGTAAAAGGGATGAGCGTGGAGAAAGGACCAGACGAATTGACGGCTGACATTTTCGAGGCCGAATTCGAAATGAGCGTGCTGGTAGACGGTGTGGTGGCCGCTGTAAAAGGTCGCGGCGCCGATGTTCACGCGCTGCTTATCGGTAATTTCTTCGGGGCCGATGAGGCGCGGCGCATAGCAGGTGCGCGCGGCAGCGATGGCCGAATCAAATGGATGCGCGAAGGAGTTGCGGAGAGTGACGCGCGGCGGCGCGGTTTCGACGAGTTCACCGGCGGGCGCGCCTTCGAACATGCGGGACTGCGTGGCCACGATGGAAAGCTATTCTACACGGACGTGGAAGGCAGGCATACATCCGCGCAAGTCTTCCGTTCGTGACGATGTTGTCGTTGAGGGGTTGGCCGATGCGGCTACTTCTTGGCGGCTTCGGCTTTGGCGGCGGCGTTGGCGTACTTCCTCGTGAAGCGCTCCACGCGGCCGGCGGTGTCCACCAGCTTCTGCTTGCCCGTAAAGAAGGGATGGCAGTTCGAGCAGATTTCCACGCGCAGCATGTCGCCTTTGATCGTCGAGCGCGTCTGGAAGGTGTGTCCGCAGGCACAGTGCACCGTAACGGGATGATAATCGGGGTGAATACCGGGTTTCATGGGACTCCATTCTGTCGCGGCCGGTCTGCACGGCTTTCCCAACATGGTCGGGATGTTACAGCCGCGTCGCTAGGTCGCGAGACAATCATTCATTATACGCGAAGTGTCAAATTCGCGCCGACGGCAGCTTGAGGACGGAATATCTTGCCCCAGCTCTCTAAGATTCGGCGATTTTCCACCGGGTGACGGCTTCGGCAAAATTCGGGGCGTGTTCGTCCTGGCCGAAGACAGTTTGAGGATGGACACGATACACGGAACCGCCGGAGGACTCGAGCAGCGGGAGGACATTGCCGCCGTACTTGCGATCATAAAGGTCCGCGATCTGTTTCCATTGCTTGCGGTCTTTTATTTCTTGCGCAATCCCCTCGAGGATTACGGCTTCGTCGGCCTTCTCTGTGCCGATCACGCAATGGGCCTGCGCGGCGATGTTTTTCGCCTTGCGCGTGCGAGGGCCGGTGCTGAACCAGAAAGAGTCTTGCCACCAGATGCCCCAGACAAGCATGAGGTGCGGCCGGCCATCGGGGCGCGAGGTAGCGATCCAGTAGTTGTGGGATTTTTCGAGCCGCTCGAGAGCCCACGCCCAGGGCTTTAGGCCTGTGGTCGAGTCTGACGGAATCTCGAGCGCGTCCGGCCAATACGGACGGCTCGCGTTTGGTTCGCGCATGCGGCTTCTCCTTCGCTCTTTCCTGCAAGTCAAATAAAAGGAATCTTAACAGGCTGCAGAGGCGAATTTCGGGTATTGCAGGCAGGGCACCGGCGCGGAGGTTTTTAGGAAACGAAGGAGCAGCCGACGCGGTAGCCGCCTTCAGTCGTATGCTTTGACCAGACTGGCTTGAGATTGACGCGCACGGGCGGAAGAATCGGCACGTGCAAAACGGCGAGCATGCTTTCGGGAAGATCCGTGGCCGAATCGAGTTCCAGCGCAACTCCGCCAAAGCCGAGGTCCAGGACGCGAGCGCGGCGCGCTCCTTGTTCGCCGAGGACAGCGTAGGCGTTGGTGCCGGTCATAGAGACGCGCTCCGCTTTGCGGGGCATGGTATATACACGTGGAGCAACGGGTCCCGGAGAAGGAGGGGGCGCCGAGATACCCGCCGCCGCCGTGGAGGCCGCGACGGTAAGCGCGTCATCAGTTTTTTCCGCGGGGCGTTTGGTTTCAATGGAGATGGTCCGTGCCGGGACACCAGGGCGTTCTGCCGGTGCGGGCGCGGCGGAGTCCGATGGAGGAGCGGTCTTTGCCGGAACGCCTGTAGTCTTCCTATGATTCGCGTGTTTCAAACGATAGAGTCGCTCGTCGGCGACTCGAATTAACTGATCCGTCTGCTCGCCGTCCTGGGGAAAGGTTGCCACGCCGTGATCCATGTTGACGCTGACGCTGAGCTGGAGGGGTCGAACCATTTCCGTAAATACTGTTTCAATGCGCCGGCTGAGAGCTAAAGCTTGTGCCGCGTCGGTCTGCGGCAACAACAAAGCGAATTCATCGCCGCCGATGCGGAATGCCGAGTCCGAGGTGCGCAAGGCGCTCTTCAGCGTCGTGGCCGCAGCACGCAGAACCTCGTCACCGCGCGGATGACCATGCTTATCGTTGACTTCCTTAAAGCGGTGCAAATCAAGAACGACGAGGCCCAAGGGCAGACCGTAGCGCCGCGCGCGGTTCAATTCTTTTTCGAAGGCCTCACTGAAAAGCCTCCGATTGTAAAGCCCGGTCAAAGGATCCGTCACTGCATTCAATTGAAGTTTTTTCAAGTCATCATATTCGATGAGGATGGGAACACGGAACCACCCGGCAGACGCCAGGACATCCACGAGCGCGGTTTTCAACGAGACAGGACGTCGCAGAAGCTCGCTAAGCTCCTTGCGCCGCGCGAGCATCTCATCCCAGAATTGCAGGCATTGACTCTCGCGCAAATCGAGGTGAGTGACGGCGCGAAAATAGCGCTGGAGAAATTGTCCACGCGCAGGCAGATCGAGACTCTCGAGCGTATCTACCAGCAGCTCGAGGTACGAGTCTTCAATCGGCAAGCGCGGGGGCGGAGGGGTGCCGGGGCTGGGCATGCTGCGTATACACCTTACTTTTACTCATCCCCGCGGGGTATAGGGAAACATCAACACCTTTCGGTAATATTCGGTTATAGGGAGCAAGTGGAAGTCCAATCGAATGGGAATTCCAGCGGCTCCGAATTCGGTACCTGAACGGAATCCTCGCGGCTATCCTATTACATTCAAAGGGTATAGACAAATCTCTCTCCCGACACTTATTCCCGGCTCTTCCCGGGGCATGTAACACAATTACCCAAGAGTCAGCCAATTGTCATAGATTATTTCGCGAAACTCATTCCAGTGCTCGTAGAAATTCCAAACCGAAGAGACGAGTGTCCCCAACGAGATCCTGGCGCAAAACCCGCGCTGCGATCGGAGGTGTCTCGCTGGGGACCAGGCTGGGCGTAGCTGGTGAAGGGGCAGGAATCGTCAATTGGACAACCTGATCAGGCCTGAGAACATGGGAAGATGCAATACAGGCCCCTGTGGCGCTGATATTCAATGTCTTGGTGAGTTCGATGAACTCCACTCCCGAGGTGTCAGTGCCGCGAAGAAAAACGGGGACCTGAAGTCGAAGACGCGGGGAATGGCGAAGCTTCGAATATTGCACGCCGTGCCCTACCTTATTGAGGAGTGGAATCCCCACCAATGAGCGCCCCTGGGTACTGCAGACCTAGTACGAATCTGAGCATCTCGAATGCCGGATGTAATAAGCCATTCACTTCAAATAACCCACGTTTTTTCAGCAGGGTACAGAGAACCTCATGTAAACTAGCGGGGCAGCTCTACAATGCGCCCACGGAGAACACCCGTTCCTTTCCGGAAATGTGCAAATGGAACGCATTTACCATTGACAGTCAGATTCATGTCTGCCAGCATGGGCAACTCACAAGGGAAAATATTTTCCACTTGGCTGGCCCGAACCGAGGATTGCGAATGGGTGTGAGCCTGACTCCTTCTCTGGCGTCTGATCAAAGAAAGCGCGCGGATATTCCACTCGCGCTCGTAAACGGTCTCCTTGATAAGCTCGACAAAGCACTCTTGATTTCAGAACGCGGGGGGCGACTCATTCTCGCGAATTCGCGAGCGCGCCAGTGCCTTGAATCGTTCGGATACGGAGAATACGCACAACTGGATCTTTTCCGGGATCTGCTGGGAAAGGATCCGAAGGAGATCTTCGAAGCGATTGAAAATCGGGCGCAGGATTTAGAAGTGGAAATAACGCGTGGCGAAAAGAAAATGCACGCACGCGTTCAATGGATGGAGGATCCGGATTGGCTCATCGTTCAATTTGATTTTCAAACAGGCGTTTCGACGGAACAAGTTCCCGGCACACAACTGACAGTCCAGGAGCTGCTGCAGGAACGCGAAATCACGTATCGAAATCTTCTGGCCGCGTATTTGAAGCTGCAAGAGGTGAACCGGCAAAAAACATTGTTTCTCGCCTCCGCCGCGCACGAGCTGAAAACTCCGCTAGCGGTAATCAAAGGCTACTACGATTTGCTGTTAACAGGTTCACTGGGCCGGTTAACGGAGAAGCAGCGCGACATTTTAGAGGAGTCGAAGGAAAGCTCCGAGCGGCTGGTTCGGCTTGTGTCCATGTTTTTGAATTATTCGGCGCTCGAAAGCGGCAAACTGGTTTTGCAGCTTCGCGACAACGATTTGCGCGATTGTTTGGACGAGCTTGCCAAACGGTGGTCCGAAGCATTTCAGCGCAAGGGGGTAAAACTGGAAACGTCCTTGGATCCCTCGATATCCACGTTTCGTTTTGACTATCAAAAGGTGCAGCAGACCGCGGCGAATCTTCTCGACAACGCGCTGAAACACACTCCGAGCGGCGGTGTGGTTATGCTGAAAGCGGCGCCGCATTTTTGGGAACGCCGCGTGGCAGAAGCCGCCCCAGTCGAAGAGCGGCGGCGCTTCCGCCTCCCGCGGCCAAACAGCGTGGAGGTGAGCGTGGTTGATTCCGGTCCGGGCCTAGCGGCGGAACATCACCAGGAAATTTTTGAAGACTTCGTGCGCGTGGATCGCAACACGTCGGGGATGGGGCTGGGCCTTGCGATTGCCAAGCGATTGGTGCAGGCGCATCGCGGCAAGATCTGGGTGGAGAGCGATGCGAACCGTGGAAGCAAGTTTACGTTTTTATTGCCGATGGATCAGAACTAGTTCGGGCTGTTATGCGGAGCCAAGAGGAGAAAGAGATGACGTCGAAAGAGAAGATTCTCGTCGTGGATGACGAACCAAGTATTCGGAAATATTTGCAGACGCTGCTGGAGGTCGAAGGATTCGACGTCGAGACCGTCAGCGCTGGAAAAGAAGCAATCGAAAAGGTGAGCGCGGGGGAGCGGCCGGAGTTCATCATTTTGGACGTGCTGATGCCCGAGCTGAACGGGATTGAAACGCTGAAAGAGTTGCTAAGGATCGATCGCACGCTCAACGTCATCATGCTTTCTTGCTCGAACGAAGTCGGCACGGTCGTCGAAGCCATCCGCATCGGCGCGCACGACTACCTGACCAAGCCATTCGAAAAGAGCGAGCTCGATGCGGCGATGCTGAAATCGCGCAAGAAGAAACAACTGGTCACAGAAAATCAAGCGTTAAAGGATTACTGCGATCAAGTGACCGAGGACCTGAGCTTTCTCGCCGCCAGCCCGCAAATGGTCAGGATCCGCCAGCAAATCTTGCAGATTGCCCCCGTAGATGTGCCGGTTTTTATCTGCGGAGAAAGCGGCGTGGGCAAGGAAGTCGTGGCGCGGATGATTCATTTGCGTTCGAAGCGGCGCAACCAGCCGTTTGTGAAAGTGAACTGCGCGGCGCTGCCCGGCGAGTTGTTGGAATCCGAACTGTTTGGGTTTGAGCAGGGGGCTTTTACCGGCGCGGTGCGCAGCAAACCCGGCAAATTCGAGATTGCAAATAAAGGAACCATCTTCCTAGACGAAATCGCGGAGATGACCACCCACCTTCAGGCCAAACTCCTGCACGTGCTGCAGGACCATCAATATTCGCGGCTCGGCGGGCGGCACATGGTCGACACCGATGTGCGCGTGCTGGCGGCAACGAATGTGGACGTCCACGAGGCAATGAAGACGGGGCGTTTTCGCGAGGATCTTTATTACCGGCTAAACGTGCTTTCCATTCTGGTGCCGCCGCTGCGCGAGCGCTTGGTTGAAATTCCGCTGCTTTTCCGCCATTTTCTCGAGAAGTACAGCGAGAAATTTGGAAAGAGTCCGCAGGGGCCATCGAAGTATCTGATGGATGCGGCGGTGAATTATCCCTGGCCCGGAAATCTGCGCGAGCTTGAGAATTTTGTGAAGCGCTACGTCATCCTGGAAGACGATGAAGGCAGCCTTCGCGAGTTGATTGAGATGTCATCGGCGCGACAGCGGACGTCTCCCCGCGAGGAACCGCCGGCTCCGCGCGAGCAGGGGCTAAAAGCGCTGGTTCGGGGCCTGAAGGACGAAGCGGAGATGGAAGCGATCGCGGACGCCTTGGAGAGAACGCGCTGGTGCCGCAAGGATGCCGCGAAAATGCTGGGCATCAGCTATAAGGCACTATTGTATAAGATGCGTCAGTTCAATCTCGACACGCCGAGAACGCGCCGGTCCGCCACTGCGGCGGCAGCGGCTGTGGCATCGCCTGTCGGCGCGGCGCGGAATGAATAGTCTTGCAGTCTCCTGTGTTGTTCACCGGAAGCATAGAAGTACAAGAACAGGCTTTGCACTTGTTTCGTCATTGCGTTATTGTTCACGCGGGAGCAGTCTCAAAGGCCTGACCTGCCGCCCGAGTGGAGGCTGGATTTGATGACGGAACGCCGCACGACGCGACGCTACGACTTGTCCTTGCCCGTAATCGTTCGAGTACCCACAGAGCGCGCGGCGGATACGCAAAAAGGAAAGACGCGAGATATTTCCCCGCGCGGCCTTTACTTTGTTGTTGCCCAGGATCTCCAGGCTGGGTCTGAAATTGACATCACGCTGACGCTCCCCGCTGAAATTACTCACGGCACGGAGGTCTTTGTCCGCGCGGTGGGCAAAGTGCTCCGCGTGGAACGGCGTACGGAAGACGACAGCATTCGCATGGGCGTGGCTGCCGTCATTGAGCGCTACGACATCATTCGCGGTGGAGCCGCGGGCCGCGCGTGATTTCCTAAATCTTGCGACCTAATTCACCTTGCGAATCAGGGTGTTCGTCAAGCGGCCTTATAAGTTTCATTGAATTAGGTTCGAAGAGTCCGCGTGTCCTTTGAGTGAGTATAGCGCCGATTCTTCTTCAAAAAACTCGCCTCCCAACCATGCAGTAGAAAACTTGTCCTATCGGTCAGTTGATTGCTGTTCGTAGGCCAATGCACTACGCAGCGGCCGGCGACTTTGGGCCCTACACCAAAACTGTTCTTCACGCCAGTAGTCAATCTCCTGTTCCCTCTCTATCCTTCGCTTGAAGTTGGGACCAACAAACAACTATTTCAGCTTCAGCGGACCCACCCCAGTCCAGGCCACCCAAGCTGACCTAACCCAGACGAAGTAATGAGAGTGAAAGGTATTGGTGTGTGCACTGGCTCTGTACCTTTCCTCTCGATGAACTTCGAGGGGAGTCTCGATGACGCGCGGTCAAATAGATTCGGTGAGCCCAGCTAAACTATCCCTTCGCAAAATCAGGAGTGTGCTGCAGCACCGGCTGCTGCTTTTCGCTTTGGCGCTGGCGCCTGTGGTGCTGAGTGGCTGCTCGGGCTTGGTTAGCAGCGCCAGCACGACTGGCAATCCGCCCCCGCCGTCCTCGCCTACGCCGGCGGCTCTGGCCATCACGAACGTACAAGCCGCATCCGCCACGACCTCTACCTCTCAGATCGTTTGGACAACGAACGTCCCTGCCAACTCCTCGGTCGATTACGGAAGCACCCCTGCCTACGGAAATAGTACGCCAGCCGATTCGGCAATGGTCACGAGCCATCAGGTAACCCTTTCCGGCCTGGCCGCCGGTACGACCTACTATTACCAGGTCAATTCGACCGACTCCAAGAGTAACAACGGTAAGAGCGGTGGCCACACATTCAAGACATCCGGTTTCAGCATTGCGGGCACGATTAGTCCTGCGACGGGAGGAAGCGGGGCGACGTTGACACTGAGCGGGACGGCGAGCACCACCACGA
>Ga0307479_10000185_pt1 | contig 58301 bp, 49 predicted proteins | sample atmos_gasesECM4C_FD_203743 | JGI IMG/M metagenome (GOLD analysis project Ga0307479, IMG submission 203743) | Hardwood forest soil microbial communities from Morgan-Monroe State Forest, Indiana, United States - atmos_gasesECM4C_515 | ecosystem: Environmental > Terrestrial > Soil > Temperate...
CTTTCTCCTTCTCGTCAAACAACGGGCTGCGGTCGTAGAACTGCAGCGCCTGGATTTGCTCGCCTGTGATTCCGATTCGCTTCGCCGAAGCGGTGTGTGCGCGGGTTCAATACTCGCAGCCGTTGAGAAGCGACGTCTTCAAATAGGCGAGTTCTTTGTAGCGCGCTTCGACGGTGCCCTGGTCCATGACGGCGCCATAGAACGGAAGGAAATTCTTCAGCACATTCGGTCGATGGGCCATGGTGGCGAAAATGTTGGGTATGTTGCCGAATTGTTTTGTCAGTCCTTCTAAGGTCTCGCGCACTTCCGGCGCGGCCTTTTCTTTTACTAGCGGATTAACAATGGCCATGCGGCACCTCGTAATTTGTGAGGGGATAACCTGGTCCCAAGAGTCTATACCCAACGCCGCTCAACAACACGGAACTTATCGCCGGACGTCGCTAAGTACTGATAAGTTGCGTAACCGTTTTCGACCAAGAAAGAACCGCGCAAAATCCATTTGAGGTTCTAACCAGACTTACGCTGACCCATTCGCTTGGCGCGCGGTCGCACGTAGTGGAACCGGATCAAATAAATATTCTCGCCCCGACCGTGTTTCGCGACCTTGAGCAGGTCCGGAACGCCAAGGAATCCAGACTCGCGCGCCAGTTCAGGAGTAATATCTGGAAATCCTATTGGTTGAATCGAATCGACCTGAATCTCGCCTTCCTCCATACGGTAACGCGCGCCTACTCTGACGTGGGGACGCGTCCAGATTCGCACACTGCAAGTGATTTCTCCGCGACGTACTCCCTCGCGAAGGCGTTTAGTGAACGTCATGAAGAGAGTTTACGTCCAATGGTGCAGTGCGCCCAGTCTGCAAAACGATGGGTTACCGTCAAATGTCGGGAAGGGGGAACAGGAATACTTCTGGTTCCGGAGCGTCGAAGAGTCTTAGGAGATACGTTCACCGTTCCCTAAGTCCCGATTAGTCGTGCCAGCTCAACCGGTCGATGAATTTACGCAGAACTTAGGAGGAGCCACGTTGCCGGCCACTGGCAGCTTCACACATGCGCTAAGGAAACTCGAAACCCCCAGCGCTTCCTGTCCGTCCATCTCTGCAAAGCGATCCAGTCGAGGAGAAATCGAAGTCTGTTTCCTTGAGTCAGCCCTCAGATCGCTCTCACCGGCTGTCGAGCTTCCTGGAAGCAATCTGCCTTATTCTTGCAGCCGCTCACACAGCTCCGGCCGACCATGCGGCCCAGAAAATTGCCGCAGGAAAACCCGCGCCAGCCCATTATCTGAACACCCGACCCGGCGTGGAGTATGTTGGTGACCAGGTTTGCGGATCATGCCACTTGTTTGAATATAAAAATTTCAAACAAACTGCGATGGGCAGATCGGCTTCGGTTCCCTCTCAAAACGATCTACAATCTTTGTCAAATCCCGTCACCTTCTCCAACGCCACGCTGAACCGCACCTATACCGTTTACGCCGACAACGGCAAGATGTACCACGAGGAATCGCAGCGTGACGCCAACGGCCAGCTTGTCTTTTCCGAGGCGCATGAAATTGCCTATACCGTAGGTGCAGGCGAGGTCGGCAAGAGCTATCTGGTGGCGAAGGGTGATGCCTTCTTCGTCTCACCGATTTCTTTCTACACGCGCATCAACGGATGGGATCTTTCTCCTGGATATGACAGGTCATTATTCCGGGACTTCGCGCGCCCGGTTGTCGAAATATGCGTGGACTGCCATACTGGCCAACCGCGCTTTGTTCCGGGCAAACCCGACCACTTCCAGCAACCTCCCTTTCGGTTCCTGAGCGTCGGCTGTGAGCGTTGTCACGGTCCTGGCGGTATCCATGTCCAACAACGCAAGGCGGGCGCTCGCCTTAACGGTTCGATCGACTACACCATCATCAACCCGGCGACAATGCCCGCAGAAGTCCGTGACGATGTCTGCGCGCAGTGCCACTTCCTCGGCGACGCGCGGGTCCTGCGGCCAGGGAAAAACTATCTGGACTTCCGGCCAGGAACACCGCTAGACACAGTCGTGGCAGTTTTTTCCGTTCCTGCAAAGGTCAAGGCCAACCGATCTTTCGCGCTGAGTCAATTTGAACAGCTAAAACTGAGCCGCTGCGCTATTGCAAGCAAAGGACGTCTGGGTTGCATCACCTGCCATGATCCGCACCTGCAACTGCACGGGACGGAAGCGGCACAGGACTTCCGTGGCCGATGCCTTACTTGCCACACAGTCGAGTCCTGCCGCGCGCCTTCTGCAATTAGGCAATCCACCTCTCCACCCGACAGCTGTGTAACCTGCCACATGCCAAAACTGCCGATTGAGAATATGAACCACGCATCGGCGACAGATCACCGCATTCTTAGCGATCCGTCGGAGAATCTCCTGGGCCGCGATGACGTTTCCCAGGCACCCTCGGACGAGCTTGTATACGATTCGACGCCCCTTGGCTTTGAAGAGGCAAAGCCGGATTTGCGGAGTCTGGCTCTTGCCTATCCTCAAGTGGCGGGACATTATCCGGAACTCAGGCAAAAAGGCTTTGCAGTGCTACAACAAGCTGCGCAGGAGTTTCCCAACGACGCTGAGGTTCGAGCTACCTATGGGCTGGTCCTGCTCGTCGTGCGGCCCGACGAAAGAGAGCGCGCAGGCGAGCTCTTGCAAAGAGCCATCGATCTCGGTTCTAAGTCTCCGGAGGTTCGCGCTAAGCTGGCAAACCTTCGGCTCCAGCAAGGGAACGTTATGGCAGCGATCGGCCTGTATAAAGAATCGCTCCAAATCGAGCCACTTTATACCCCGGCTTACCTCGACCTTGCGCGAGCGTATCTCATGTCGGACAATATCGAGAACGCTCGCGAAATTCTCGACCGCCTTTTGAAAATAGACCCTGGAAACGATGCGGCCCGTCAGGCGTGGCTCAAGCTGAGGCCCCCTCCCGACGAGCATCCTTAGAGACCACGTTGCTGAGTCCCGGTTAGTAGCGTTAGCGGACATCTGCCGTGGTGCTTTGGTGGGCGATTCCACTTGTACGATTAGCGCGTTGATCAGAAGTTAGCCTAAATTGCAGAGGCACAGTCGCGACTTTCCGAACCTCGATCACGCGGCGGCTTGCGACTCTCGCATTCGCCGCTTGGCCACCGCTACGGCTACGCTTCCCGCCAACGAGCCGATGGCCACAGTGAATGACACCCAGTAAATCAACTCTTCAAAGAAGCCGAACCACAGGAACTCGGGCCAAAAGCCCAGTTTGAAGGGTCCGGACGGACGATCGTAATGCGTGCCCCAATGGCCGCGCAGGGCGAAGAACATAATGACCACGACGGGAACCCTGGCCCCCAGTCCGTAGGCGATCAGCGTCTTGCATAGAGCCGGCCACGCCAGATACTGCAAGTAAGCGCTGATGACAGCCACCGTCCACAGGACCACCAGCGAGCTATAAATGCTGATGTGTGCATACTGAAAGACTGTCGCCTCCACCAACTGGTTCAAAACGACGCCCAGGAGCCCGAGGAGGAAGGCGCGATCGACGCGATCAATGCGCTCGCCCGCACGCCATAACTTCCACGCGAAATAGAATCCGAAGATCGGAGGCAGCGCCAAGTGATCCCCACGATGCCACTGCTCTTGTCGAACCACGGACTCGGCCAGCCGCGCAGTTCCCCCGCGAGGCGCAGGAGCGTGACCCCAAGTGTGAAGAGCGTGGGGACGAGCACAAGTCGGGGGATCGAAAGCCGCGAGGCTGTATAGGCCATAAGCTGTATAGGCCATAAGAAGAAGCCCATAGAGACTTTCAACATCAGATTGAAGATGGCATATTTATGCCAGAGTTTCCATTCCTGTTATTGTAAGTATTCGGGTAATTGGAGACTTCCACGCCCAAGTGCCCGATAGTCGCGTTACCGGACATCTGCCGTTCCACTCCCACTTGCGGGGGTTAGCGCATTTGCCCGGACTTAGGCGATTCGTGTCGGGCACTTTACGGTCCTTTCCAGTTGTGGCGAGGTTCAAGCGGGGGACTTTGGCGGCCATGCGATTTGGCCGCCGCGGTGGTAGGCGAGATTGGCGATGTGGCCGGCGCGGGCTGCGGCCACTCCGGTTTCGACCGGCGCGTTTGGCTCTTTGCGAGACTTGATGCAGTCGAAGAAATTTTGCATGTGGGAGATGGTGCCGTCACGGAAACTGTCGGCCCTGACGACCGGATTGTCTTTGGCTGGCACACCTTCGCGATAAACGCCAAAGCCAGAGCGGTTAAGCTTCAGGGTTCCGTCGGTGCCGCGGAATTCGAGGCCGCCGTCGTCGATCGAGGAGGCCATCGAGCCCTCGTAAACGACATCGAAGCCGGGATAACGCAGCGCGGCTTGAAGAGTGTCGGGGCAATCCCAGTGCTCGAAGATGTGTTTATCAGCGAGGATTTGCGCGTTGCTGGGCTGGTCGGACTTCATGGCCCAATGCACGACGTCGATCCAGTGGGTGAACAGATCGGTCATGGCGCCACCGCCAAAGTTCCAGAACCAGCGCCAGAGATAGAATTTTTCTTCGCTGAAGGGCTGATCTGGAGCGCCGCCGAGCCACTGTTTCCAATCGAGGGCCTGGATGTCGACGGGCTTGTGCGTGAATGCTAGATAGTTCTGCCACCAATAGGTCCTGACCTGCGGCACGCGCCCTAGGCTACCGCCCTGAATGAGATCCACGGCATCGCGAAAGTGGCTCCAACTGCGCTGCTGCATGCCGCATTGCAGGATTTGCTTGCCGGAGCGGACCGCATGGGTGAGGGTCGCGCCCTCCTCCATGGTGTGAGTGACTGGCTTTTCCAGATAGACGTCTTTGCCGGCTGCCAGGGCGTCGACGGCCATGCGCACATGCCAGTGGTCGGGAGAGGCAATGAGGACAGCGTCGAGCTGCTGCGCGAGGACCTCGTGATAATTGACGTGGGTGGTCGCGATGCCGTTAGAGCGTTGTTTTATGGCGTCGCGACGCGGGCCATAGACGTCGCTCACGGCGACGATCTGGTAGTTGCCGACCTTGTCGGCGGCATTTACCAAGTCACCCATGCGGCCGCCGGCGCCAATAACTCCGACGCGGAGGGTGTCATTGGCACCGAGGACTCGGGTTGAGGCAAGAGCTGTCAACCCGCCAGCGATGAGAAAACTGCGACGATTGAGTTGATGTTGCATGACGAGCATCTTAGCGGGTCGCAGTCAACGAGAAAAGAGGCGCGGCTATGCGCCATTCTCCCGCGACTGCGGCAATTGATCTGGTCCGGAAATCGCACGTCTTCGGTCCGATTTTAGGACTATCGTAGGCTCCAATACCCGGATATGATCGTCCGCCAGTTGGAGCCGCGAGCCACAGCGTACAGCTAGCAAGGCTAAGTACCGCGTCGGAAACGCGACGTTCCGCGCGAGGCCGGCTCGAAGTCGTCATTATTCGTTCCGTTCCCACGGCGGACGCAAGGCTCACGTTTCGTGATTTGTGGCCCGACGCTGTGGGCAGACAAGGAGGCTCCCATGAACACCAGGATTGGGGCTCTTGTTCTGCTTGTGCTAGTCGTTGTGGTTACGGGCTGCGGCGGAGGCGGTACGACGAACCCCACGTCGCCATCGTCACCGACGCCAGTACCAGCACCAGCACCAGTTGCAATCTCCTTGAACCAGACCGCCGTGACTCTTGATGTCGGTAATCAATTCACGTTCGTCGCGACCGTAACAGGTACGGGAAATAAGGGCGTCTCCTGGGCCATACAAGAAGGCATGTCTGGCGGCAGCATCACCAGTTCGGGTGTCTACACGGCTCCCGGGACTGACGGAGTGTTTCACGTGATTGCCGCAAGCCAGGCGGATACTACGCAACGGGCAACGGCCACCGTCACCGTGGCAACGCTGATGGTGTCAGTGTCCCCACCAAGCAACGTGTTAGGACCACTGGGGGTTCGTGACTTCAGCGCAACCGTGAATACTTCTTTAAACACGATGGTCAACTGGAGCGTGCAAGAGGCTGCGGGTGGCGCCATTACGATGACCGGCGGCCGATACACGGCGCCAAACACGACCGGGGGACCGTTCCACGTGGTGGCCACTAGTGTCCAGGACTCAACCAAGAGTGCGACTGCTACTGTAACCATCGTGGCTTCTGGATTCCGGCCCACTGGGGATATGAATACGGTTCGCTCGGCACACACGGCCACTCTCCTGCCGAGTGGAAAAGTGCTGATCGCCGGCGGGGACTCCTGCTTTTTCATTAACTACTACCAGAATTGTCCGCTGGACTCCGCGGAGGTTTACGATCCCGGAGCAGGCACATTTGCGACGACTACCGGGAAAATGTCGGTGACGCGTTTTTCCCATACCGCCACACTGCTCGGTAATGGCAAGGTGCTGGTGACGGGTGGACATGACGCGAGCGCCGAGCTCTATGATCCGATTTCTGGGACGTTTGCTGCTACGGGCAGCATGAGCGTTGGTCGTAGTTCCCACACGGCGACGCTGCTGGCCAGCGGAAAAGTACTTATCGCCGGTGGCCAGGCCGTCGGTGGTGGTGCGCTCGCCACCGCCGAACTCTACGACCCAAACAGCGGGACCTTTACGGTCACGGGTACTATGGCGGCGGCACGCGGGTCGCACACCGCAACTCTTCTGGCAAACGGGAAGGTACTGATCGCAGGTGGCTCCAACTTCGCAGGTGCTACACTGGCCACAACAGAGCTGTACGACCCGGTAAAACAAAGCTTTACCGCGGCTAACAGCATGGCGAGTCCCCGCATATTTCACACGGCTACGCTGCTAAGCAATGGCAACGTGCTTGTAACTGGAGGAATGGCCATTGCATTCAATGGGGTTTCGTTGTCGAGCGCAGAGGTCTACAACGTTGTCGCCGGCAGCTTCAGCGCCACCGGACCCATGGTGACTGTGCGCGATTCTCATTTTGCCGTCCTGTTGGCAAATGGAACTGTGCTGGTGGCTGGGGGCTCCTTCGGCTCGAACGGCGCCTTCACGGCTGAGCTCTACAACGCCGGGAGCGGAACCTTTACCGAAACAGGAGGCATGGAAACAGGCCGGGCGCTTGCGGCTGCGGTCTTGCTGCCAGATGGTCGGGTGTTCGTGAGCGGCGGATCAGATACAAATTCGGCGGAGTTGTACAAATAGACGGACGAGGCGCGATGGGGCTGATGTCGAGAGGAATCGCTATGTTCTGCGATAAGAAGTTCCTGATCGGTGTGGTTGCTCTTCTAATGGGAGTCATCCCGGTTCGTAGCCAAACCGAGTCGCGACCCCATGTGATCGTCGTTGGCGTGAACGGCATGGAGTGGGACATCATTCGTCCCTTATTGTTGAAAGGCGAGCTCCACAACTTTGCTGAAGTTATCCAGCGTGGCGTCTATGGGAAAATGAAGACCCTCTCCGCCCCGAACTGTCCCAAGGTTTACAGCTCCATCGCCACCAGTACGCCCCCGGAGGAGAACGGTATCACCGGGTTCGTTGTTGCTGGAAAGACCGCCAGCACCGATATGCTAAAGCGGGAGCCACTGTGGTCGATTCTGTCAAAGCAGGGCGTGACGGTCGGCATGGCGAACGTTCCTGCGACCTTCCCGGTCATGCCGTTAAACGGCTACATGATCAGTGGCATGCTCACGCGTGGCAAGGGCTGCGAGGATGGGATCCTTTGTTCGCCGAAACTGTCGGAGGTGAAAGGCGGAGAGGCGGTGTATCCGCCCAGCATGGTTGCTGAGCTGCAAATGAATGTGGGCGACTTCTGGATTGATTGCTCGCGCATGCCGGCCGCAGAGGAACTGAAAGGCAAAGAGGCAGAGGCTATCGACCAATGGCTTCAGCAGGTATCGCAAGTGCGTGCTCAGCAGGCGAAGTTGTTTGACTATTTGTTGAGCCACCATCGGACTGACTTCACCATGCTCGTTCAATCCTGCGAGGACCGCGTCGGGCACTGGCTCTATCCTATTCAGCCCTACAACGCAGGCTATGACTCTACGCTGCACAACGTTCGTGTGGATGCGTTCCCGGACCAGTACCGTGCGTTTGACCAGGTGCTGGGAAAGATCCTGCCTTACGTAGACAGAAGCACGTACCTGTTCATCATTTCCGACCACGGAATCAAGCCGCTGCGGGAATTTGAAGAAGGCCGGCGCCTGTACCGCTCAGCTCACGATCACGGCGGCAATACTCCCATCATTGCCAAACACGACTTCGAGGACGGCGATGATGTGCCCGGAATTTTCATTGCGATCGGCCCAAATATCAAGAGAGACGTGCGACTGATGGGATTTACGGTCGGCGTCTTCGACATTGCGCCGACCATCCTAAACCTCTATGGGATCCCCAAGCCGACTCAGATGAAGGGCCGCGTCCTATCAGAAATCTTCGAGGCCCCGAGTTCGCAGCCCTCAGGGCCGAGTGCGAGATAGAATTTCGCTTCCATTCAAGGCGATTAATTCCGATTGGGCGACTCGTGATGGCTCAGTGCCCACACATACGCGGCGAGCGCTGATACCTGATCGGGCGTAAGTTGGGCCCCACCCATGGGCGGCATGGGGCTGCGGTATTGTTTTGGTTGCGATACGCCTTCGGTTATCGTTTTCGCGATTCCGGCATAGCTGCCATCGCTCCACAGCCATTTCTTGCCCAATAGATCGGGCCCCAACGGAGTGCCCTCACCGCTCTCACCATGGCAGCCGGTGCAGGCCGCTCCGCCTACTTGGCCGCGGTAGATGCGCTGACCGAGCGCAACCATTTCTCGTGTCGCGCCCTCAGGAACCGGGAGTGCGGCCGCGCCGGCGTCTGGATGCGTGCCCTCCGGCGGTTGCGCGGCAACTTCAACGGGATTGCCGGCCGGAGCTGTCGCGGTCGGACATGGCGTGACGTTCGCGGCAGCGCCTGCGGAGCCGCCATGATAGACAATCCGGTAGATCCGTCCGCGGATATCGTCTGAAACGTAGAGCGAGCCGTCCGGTCCCACCGCCAAGCCACTGGGACGATGTGCGGCTTTGGCCGGCGACTTCACCGCTCCCGCGAAACCATCGGCAAATATTTCGCATTGGCCGGATGCGCGGTCCCCGGCGAGCGCCTGAAACACGACGTTGTAGCCACCTTGGGTATACGGCGCCCGATCCCATGACCCGTGGAAGGCGATGAAGACGCCGTCGCGGTAGCGGGCCGGAAATTGTTTCTGGTCGTAGCGCACCATTGCATTAGGCGCCCAATGGGCAGGAAATTCGGCAACGGGACCAATCTTGTTCGCGCATACGCCGATCGTTTTGCCGTCGCCACCATATTCTGGGGCCAGAACGAGCTTTTCTACGAACGGGTCGTCGTAGCACTCTGGCCAGCCATAGTCTCCTTTTGGCTTCAAAAGCAACAACTCTTCAGACGGCAGCGTCGCCTCCTGGTCGGGTTTGTAAAAATCGGGCCAGTTCGCGTGCAGTTGATCGCGTCCGTGTTGGGTGACAAACACTCGCCCACTCGAGTCGATGGCAAAACCTTCGGCGTTGCGGATTCCCGTCGCGTAGCGGTCGGCCGGTGAAAAGGTTTGGTTGGTCTTATTCGCGTCATAGCGCCAGATGCCACCGCGGGTCTCGAGTTCCGTGCAGGGGTTTGCACCGGGCGATTTGAGCGTGCGATTTTTGAGCTGGCACGAATTGGTCGCGGTGGCGACATCGACGTACATCACTCCTTCGGCACTGATGATGAATGGATGCATGGGATGATCGCCGCCCATCGGCAATGCGGAGACGATGGTGTCGGCAGAGCCGCTCGGCACGATGGAGCCGGCGGGCAAGGAATATCGCACGATGCGATCCTTGCTCTCGGCGTAGATCGATCCTTTATACATGCCGATGCCTGTGCCGCCTGCTCCGCCGCTTTGCACCGTTTCGCCAAAGCGCTCCATCACGTCGGCCTTTCCCGCGCCGCTCTTGTCCTGCAGCGCTACGAGGAAACCGCCCGCATGCGGCGTGTCGTTGCCGTAGTACCTGCCCGACCAGGTGTTGACGTAAAGAACCCCGCTCGGGGCAACGACCATGTGGCGGGCGTGACCAATGTCGTCAGCGAAGACCGTTGCGCAAAAACCAGGGGGTAACTTCAACCCGCTGTCATCGCTCGGACATGCTTGGCTCTTGGCTTGTGCGGCCGGAATGGGTTGGTTTTGAGCCGGCGCCCATGAACTGGCCATGCATGTTGCGGCGAGAACGACGAGGGCAGGCGACAGAGTCTTGAACGGGTTGGATAATTGCATTGAACACTCCCAAAGATCGAACGAGAAACAACGGTCTAACTCGCGAAATATACCATAGCTATTGCAACGTATCCGACAGCCGAACCGCCCCGCCTCCTGAGCGAGAAGGGGCGACCGGCAGCAGACCGGTCAGCGCATTCGTTCCCACTCTGGCCATCGGGTCTAAGGTGTTTTCTTTGCTCGCCTCCGGTATTCTCCTGACTAACTCATTTGAAACGAGCAGCTTACAATTCCCTCGCCTAGCGATTGGTTCGGTTGCAATAGTGAAGATGGCCCTCGGTGCCGCTCGCTGGGTGCTAGATTGAGAACCCAGAGCACTCTCGATCTCCCTGCCATTTCTGGCGGTCCCTTGGGCCTGAGATCTGGGCATGAAACGATCACAGTTCCTTAAACGGATACTCACGGGCTTGGCTGTCTCCGCCGCTTACATCGTCGCTGGGAAGCTTAGCCTCCGCCTTGCTTCCGTGCACCCCAGTGTCAGTCCCGTGTGGCCTCCCACGGGAATCGCCATCGCCGCGCTTCTGATGCTGGGCCGCCGCTTCTGGCCTTCGATTTTCGCTGGGGCATTTATCGTCAATGTGACTACTGCCGGCTCTGTGGCGTCCTCGCTTGGGATCGCCTTAGGAAATACACTCGAAGCGGTCGTCGCAACCTCTCTGGTCACCCGTTTCGCCAACGGCCGTCATGTGTTCGAGAAAAGTTGGGACGTTCTGCGTTTTGCTCTCTATGCTGTTATGAGCACCGCGCTGGCGGCGACAATTGGCGTCACCAGCCTCACGATGAGTGGCTTCGCTTCCTGGAACCAGTACGGGCTCAACTGGCGCACTTGGTGGCTCGGCGATGCCGCAGGAGCTCTGATCTTCGCTCCCTTCCTGCTTCTCTGGACTTTGAATTCCCGGCCGAAATGGTCCAAAAAACAGATTCTCGAAGCGTCCGCCTTATTCATTTGTACGCTGCTAACGGCAGGCATCGTTTTCGGCCCAGTCTTCCACGCCCAGATTAGGAATGACCCCTGGACCTTTTTGTGTACGCCCTTTTTGGTTTGGGCGGCCTTCCGTTTCGGTCCCCGTGAAGCCTCCGCCGTCATATGCGTTCTATGCACCATGGAGGTCGTTGGCACGGTTCACGGTTACGGTCCCTTCGTTCGCAAATCGCCGAACGACTCTTTGCTTCTCTTGCAATCCTTCATCGGCCTCCAGGCTCTGATGATCCTTATTTTTGCCGCCGAAGTCTCCGAGCGGCAACGCCAGGAAGAACGCGTCAAACGCTTAGCCGTCAGCGATCCGCTCACCGGCCTCGCCAATTACCGAGTGTTGCTTGAGCGCATCGGTATGGAAATTAAGCGTTACCAGCGCAACGGCCGACCCTTTTCTGTTGTTCTCCTGGATCTAGACGGACTGAAGAAGATCAACGACACGCATGGCCATGTCGTGGGCAGCGCGGCTCTCTGCCGGCTAGCCGAGGTTCTTTACGTCAGTTGCCGTGACATCGATACGCCCGCTCGTTACGGCGGCGACGAATTCGCTCTGGTCCTGCCCGAGATCTCCGCCGAATACGCGCGCAAGGTTGCGCAGCGCATCTCGCAGCGCCTCGCGGAAGATGCCGAGGTTCCGCGCCTTACCGTCAGCGTGGGCGTTGCCGAGTATCCGCGCGACGGTCTGACCATCGAACACCTTCTGAGTGCAGCCGACCGCACCCTCTACGAGATTAAGCTTCGCGCCGCTTCGAGTTCCCGCGCCCTGTCATCCTCCTAGCCCGTCGGGGGTCGGCGCTTGAGGAGGTTGCGTGCGGCCCTTCGAGGCTCGCCTCGAAGCTCGGGGTAAACAGGCTAAACTTGAAGCCTGCGCCTCCCAAGGAAAGGGCTGGAAAGGAGCAGGATCCTGCGTTGGCGATGGCTTCCTTCTGCGGCGCTTGAAAGCGCCGCTCCCCTGACTGGGTCAGGAGCTTCCACCGAAGTCAGGGGCTTCCGATGTGCGAGTTAGCTTAGAACCACTCGCTGCGGTAGGCGATCCACCAACTGGCCATGCCAATCGGGACGGTGGCGGCAACGGCCCACCAAAACGGCAATGCCAAGTCGGCGAGAAGACCAATGATCGTGAAGGTCGTCCAGAAGATTTTGCGTTGCATTGGATTATTCTAGCTTGCCGTGAATGAACGGGCTGCAGAAAGACGATAAGACGGTTCCTCAGGCGCTAAAACGCGGTGATGCGAGGAGACGTATGTCGGAGCTGAAGCTCCGACCCCCAAGAGCCCGTTTCTCAGGTCACTTGGCCTCCGAAAGGAGTTGCAATGTGTGCGCTACTGGCGGCATTTGGCGAGGATTAGGGTGATGTCGTCGTGTTGCTCCTGGGGGCTGAAGTGGAGGACTTCGTCGACCATGGAGGCGAGTGCGGCTTGGGAGGGGAGCGTGCGATGGCGGCGGAGGGAGTCGAGAAGGCGCGACTCGCCGTATTCTTCGCTATCGTGGTTGAAGGATTCGGTGATGCCGTCGGTGTAGAGGGCGAGAATATCGCCGGGCGTGATCTGGCATTCGCCGACTTCACAATCCCACTTTTTGAAAATGCCGAGGACTGTGGCGGTGGCGCCGAGGCGCGTCACGCTGCTGTTGTCGCGCAGTAGAAGGGCTGGGAGGTGGCCGCAGTTGGCATAGCGGAGCAGGCGAGTGGAGTCGTCGTATTCGGCGAAGAAAAGAGTAGCGAAGGCGCCATCGCTGGTGTTTTCGCAGAAGAGCTGGTTCACGGTGCACAAGAGATGACGAGGCTGCTGCTGGGCGATGGCGCAGAGGCTGCGAAGATTGGCTTGCAGGTTGGCCATCAGGAGCGCGGCGGCGATTCCTTTGCCGGAGATGTCTGCGATAACGAAGCCGAGGCGACCTTGGCCGAGGTCGAGGAAGTCGTAGTAATCGCCGCCGACTTGGCGAGCCTGGATGCAGACGCCGCAGTATTCGAGAGTGGCGAGAGGCGGGAGGGTTTGCGGGAATAGGCGGGATTGCACGTGCTTGGCGATTTCGAGTTCGTGGGCGGCGCGGCGTTCGGATTCGTGTTTTGCGGCGATGACGCGGCGTTGCGCTTCCATCGCGTGGGTGAGCTCGTCGAAACTGACAAGCGAGAAGGAATTGCCGTCGATGTCGCGGAAGCGGGCAACGATTCCGCCCCAGATCGGCGTTTCTTCACCGAGGAGCATGCCACTTCTACTGCCGGCGCTGGGTGGCTCTGCGCTTTGACCTGCTGCGGCTGCGGCGGTTTGCGCGGGCTGAAGTTGGTAGCGGATGCGCTTGAGGCGCGGCGTTGTTTGGAAGCGCACGCCGCGCTTCGACCATTCCTGAAACTTGGCGGTGACGTCTTCGGTGACGAAGACGATTTGCGTGGCGCGACCGATAAGCTTGTATTGCTCGGAGTTGGGCTTGGGAACGATGAGCGACAGGATGGCGGCGCCGTCCGGAGGAGCCACGCCGACCCAGCGCTCGCCGGATTGCACGCGCGTGTCGAAAGCGACGTTGAAGCCGAGCTGGTCGACGAAGAAGCGCAGGCTGCGGTCCTGGTCGCGTACGAAGACGTTGACGCAGTGAAGGCGCAGGTGGGGGGACTGGCGGAGCGGGGAAGGGACCGTGCTCATGCGCAGGATTATAAAGCGGATTGCACACCTAGCGGACCGCAGAATGCCCGCCACAGCCAAGATTGGCTGTTCCACGAAAGGCGCAGATTGTTTCAGGGGTGAGCGTGTGCGAAAATGGGAGGGTGAGGAAATATGAGTACATCGTTGGGCAAGCATGTCACGCTGACGAAGCCGGATGATTTCGGCAAGCTGCTGGAAGATGAGGGGATCATCTTCACGACGCTGGATAAGGCTGTGAATTGGGCGCGGAAAAGCTCGATTTGGCCGCTGGGATTTGGATTGGCGTGCTGTGCGATTGAGATGATGTCGATGGCGGCGGCGCGCTTTGACGTGGCGCGATTTGGAGCGGAAGTATTTCGTCCTTCACCGCGGCAGGCGGATTTGATGATTGTGGCGGGGCGGCTTTCGCAGAAAATGGCGCCGGTGGTGCGGCAGCTCTACGACCAAATGCCGGAACCGAAGTGGGTAATTTCGATGGGCGCGTGCGCGACTTCGGGCGGCGTGTTCAACAATTACGCGATCGTGCAGGGATGCAATCAGGTGATTCCGATAGACGTGTATGTGCCCGGATGCCCGCCGCGTCCGGAGGCGCTGCTGTATTCGATTTTGCAGTTGCAGAAGAAGATTGACAGCGAGAAGGGGTCGTTCAAGCGCGCGCTGAATTGGGCGTAGAAAAAGATAACGCAGAGACACAGAGTACGCTGAGGTTCGCAGAGGTAGGAGAGGCCGGGTTAAAACCCGGCCTCTACATTTTTGAGCCGAGACTTTGCATCAGACTTTTAGGACTACCTTGCCGAATTGTTGGCCGGATTCGAGGTAAGTGTGGGCGGCGGCAGCTTCGGCTAATGGAAACACATGGTCGACTACCGGTTTCAGGCGGCCCGCGGCGACCAACTTCATGATGGTGTGCAGCTCGCTTTTCGCTCCCATGTAGGAACCGAGCAGCGAGAGCTGGCGGCTGAAGAGGAAGCGGAGATCGAGTTTGGCGTCGTAGCCGGTGGTATTGCCGCAGGTGACCAGGCGGCCGGCGAGCGCGAGGCTGGCCAGGCTCTCGTCCCAGGTGGCGGTGCCAACATGCTCAAAAACGACGTCGACTCCGCGCTTGCTGGTGATGCGGCGGATTTCTTCGCGAATTTTTTGCGTTTTATGATTGATGACGTGATCGGCTCCGAGTTGGCGTGCTTTCTCGAGCTTGGCGTCGGAGCCGGCGGTGGTGATGACGCGCGCGCCGAAGAATTTCGCGATTTGGATGGCGGCGCTGCCTACGCCGCTGCCGGCGCCGAGAATCAGCACGTCTTCGCCGGGCTGAAGCTGCGCGCGCGTGATGAGCATGTGCCAGGCGGTTTGGAACACGAGTGGAACGGCGGCGGCCTCTACGAACGAGAGATTCTCGGGGTAGGGGAGGCAATTCACTTCGGGTACGCGCACGAATTCGGCGCAGCCGCCATCAATTATATAGCCGAGGTTGGTGAACTGGCGGCAGTGATTGTCGAGCCCGGAGATGCAGGCCGGGCATTTGCCGCAAGTCACTCCGGGAACGAGGACAACTTTTTGGCCGAGGCGCACGGTGGTGACTTCGGTGCCGATTTTGGCGATTTCTCCAGCGACGTCGCTGCCGGGAATGTGGGGGAGCGGGATCGGGACGTTGGGCAATCCGCCGCGAACCCAGAGGTCGAGGTGATTCAAGGCGCAGGCGCGCACGCGGACGAGCACCTCGTTCGGGCGGGGCTCGGGGTCGGGGATGTCGACGTATTGCAGAACTTCGGGTCCGCCATGCTGACGGAAGAGGATGGCTTTCACGATGCCTCCGCTTTGTTTTCGGGTTGGGAGTTTAGCGAGTGCGGCGTAGTGTGTCCATGTGGGCGGGGGCTTAGACATGCGACGTCGCGTTCCCGGAGCGCGTAACTTCTTATTGTTGACGCTGGCGAGTCGAAAGACTCGCCGCTGCATCTGTTTGCTTGCTGCATTGAGCTTGCCCTCGCTGGGAGGGGAGGCGCAAAACGAGAAAGCGCCGGAGGGCTACGCGCTGGTATGGAGTGATGAATTTAACGGGCAGGACGGATCGCTGCCGGATGCTTCGAAGTGGACTTACGACATTGGCGCGAGCGGATGGGGAAATAACGAGCTTGGGTACTACACAAACCGGCGCGAGAACGTGCAGATTGAGGATGGAAAGCTGGTAATCACGGCCCGGCGGGAGACCTATACCGGACCCAACGGCGCGAAATTCAACTACACATCGGCGCGGCTAAAGACGCAGGGCTTGTTCTCGCAGGCGTATGGGAGGTTCGAGGCGCGCATCAAGGTGCCTGCGGGCCAGGGAATGTGGCCTGCGTTCTGGCTGTTGGGAGAGAATTTTGGCTCGGTTGGCTGGCCGAAGTGCGGCGAGATCGACATCATGGAAAACATCGGCAAGGAACCGGGAATCAACCATAGCTCGCTGCATGGCCCGGGCTCCACGAATGCGACCGGCGAGTTGACGGCGGCGATCACATTGCCGGCGGGGCAGAAATTGTCGGACGATTTTCACGCCTACGCGGCGGAGTGGGAGCCCGGCACGGTTCGGTTCTATATGGATGCAAATTTATATGCGACGTTCACTTCGGAGCAGTGGCCGCCCGGTGGGAAGTGGGTCTTCAATCACCGGTTCTTCCTCGTCTTGAACGTGGCTGTCGGTGGAGACTGGCCGGGCTCGCCGGACGGGACGACGGCTTTTCCGCAGACGATGCTGGTGGATTACGTGCGGGTGTACAAGCGCAAGACGTAGCGCTCGCGCGAGCCTGTCCGCGCGTATAGTTTTCCCATGGAAATCACGGCTGCAGCGATCCGTGCGGGACCGCTGCACGACAAAAATGTGCATTGACGGGGGCTTGATTTTGGCGAAGACTTACCGGCTCTGGCCTAGCTGAGTTAGGAGTTCCTCGTGGGGGATGCAGAGCTTAGGCGGTATCCGCGCGTTGTGCCGCCCAGGAGTTTGAGGGTGGCCTGGCAGTCCGGGACACGTCGTGCGGTTTCCTATCTTGAGAGCATGGGTCTGGGCGGACTGTTTGTGAGCACACGGCAGCCGGTGCCGATTCGCAGCATGGTAAAGGTGCTGATGGATTTGCCATTAGGGGAAGTGCGGGCGCGCGCCGTTGTGCGGCGAGTGACACCGGCGCGAGGCATGGGGATTGAATTCATCGCGATGACACAGGAAGACCGCGCGCGGCTGGGTAAGACGCTGCAGCCGATGCTGGCGTCGCTGTGAAAGTCTGAGAAGTTTAAGAGTCGTCAGCTGCTACCGCTTGAGGGTGGCCGCCGTTACATCTCCGCAGGGAAATCTGCAACCGCCGCGGTTCCGCCTTGCCATTCCAATTTGCTGCCGGGCGAGTTGTTTTCCTTTCGGACATAGCCCATGCCGATCGCGGAAGCGAGCGCGGGAGAGAAGGCCGCGCGTGTGATGTGGCCCGCTTCTTTGCCGTCCGAGGTGAGAATATCGCCGGGTGCGGGGACTGCGCCGGTGAAACGCAAGCCCACACGGCGGCGGTTTACCTGGCCGCGGGAGCGGACGCGCTCGACGATTTCCTGGCCGGTGTAACAGCCTTTGGTGTAGCTGATGTGGCTGTTTTCCAGCGCGGCTTCGTGAGGGATTTGCTTTTCGCCAAAGTCATAGCTGAACCAAGGAATGCCTTGTTCGAGGCGAAGCGCGCTGAGCGCGGTGTAACCGATGGGGCCACCTGCCGCGGCTTTAGTTTTTTCTTCAAGCGCTTGCCACAGCGCTTCCAAGTGGGCGCGCTCCACCAGGAATTCGGTTCCGGCAAATTTTCCAGGCGAGCGACGCATGATGGTGCAGGGAATTGTTCCAGCGTGGCCGTCCCGCCTGCCAAGTTCCGCAAGGGAATGCAGATCGACTCCCGTAAGCTCGTTGACAATGCGCGCGGCGGCCGGTCCTTCCAGGGAAAGCGTGGCGAAACGCTGCGCGTCATCGGTGAGGATCACGTCATCCATAATGATGTAGTTGTCGAGCGTTTCGATGAGGCGGTCTCGGATCATCGCGTAGGAGACACAGAACAGACTTTCGGGCAGCGCGTAGGTCTCGAGCTCCGCGAGAATGCGGCCTTGGGGATTGAGCAACAGCGAAATGTTGCCATGCGCCGGCAGCAGATCTTTGATGTTGTTGGTCAGGATGGCGTTGAGGTAGCGAACGCGGTCGGGGCCGGCAAAGGAAAGATAGCAGCGGTAATTCTTGTCGATCAGCGCCACGGACTTGTGCGCGAACCAATATTCGCGCTGCCAATCGCCAAAATCGTTTGGCAGAGCACACCCGAACCACGCGCCCATTCTCGCGCCGACATGCTCATGAAAAGCGGCTAGCGGAGTATCGATTAGTTTTGCGGTTTCGGGGACTTGCATAGCATGCGGGCGCAGTTGCCGCACTGAACAGTGTAGCAAAGCTGCTGTTTGAAGGCGTTTTGCAGGCGATGATGCGACGCGCAGCGAATGTTATACTGCGTCTGATGGACCAACCAATTCCAGTCGTGGGCGTGGAAAAACACGGTTTTCTGCACATCTCCATTCCGGTGGGTATGCTGCAATGCAACTGCTCGATCATCGGCGATCCGGTGACGCGCGAGGCGCTGGTTGTCGATCCGGGCGATGAGGTGAACCGCATTCTGGATCTGCTCGGGCGGCATAAGCTAACAGTAAAGGCGATCGTCAGTACCCACGCGCACATCGACCACGTCGGCGGCCTCAGCAAGCTTCACAAATACACCGGTGCGCCGGTGATGATGCATCGCGAAGACTTGCCGCTCTATCAAGCGATGGATGTGCAAGCAGCGTTTCTCGGCGTAGTGGCGCCGGAGCTTACCGACGTGGATCAAGTGCTGGCCGACGGCGATGCGTTGCAGTGGGGTTCGCTCGAGGCGCGAGTGATTCATACGCCCGGGCACACGCCGGGAAGCGTCTCGCTGTACATGCCGCCAGATGCGGGGAAAATTAAGCTGGCCGCGCCGCAGCTTTTTGCGGGAGACACGCTTTTTGCGGGGAGCATCGGAAGAACCGATTTGTGGGGTGGGTCGATGGAAGAGATCATGGACTCGCTGCGTGACAAATTGATGGCGCTGCCGGATGAGACGGTGGTGCATCCGGGGCACGGGCCGACGACGTTCATCGGCGAAGAGCGGCAGTCGAATCCCTTCTTGGTGTCCCGCGACTAGCGCGCGGACGTTCAACTCTGGGCCGAGTTCTTCGCTTGGCGCAGCTCCTCCATTACCGACTGCACCAGCTCCTTTGCGTGCGTCAGTTCGTTAGCGATGATGCGAATATCCATGGCGGGAAGAGAAGGGTTGCGCTGGCTGGTGCAATAAACGCCGTGCTGTCCAACGAGGACCAGCGCGTTGGTAAGGCGATCCAGCGAAACCGCCAGGCGGCCGCGCTCGCGGCCAAACATCTGTTCGTAATGCTCCAATTCCTCTTTGTGATCCTCAAACGCGGACATGGGCGTTGGTCCTCATTCAAATCGCGCGCAAGAACGCGCTTCGCAGACGGTTGCACTTCGGGCACATACAGTACGTTGGTAACTTTACCCTACGCAGGAGCGGGAACATAATCCGCATTGGCCCAGCGGAGTGCGAGTTACACCATGGGTCTAACGCGAGCGATCAACGTGGTTTTGGGCACAATCCCTGGCACAAGCTCGCGAGGGGAGGGTGCCGGAGCAGCCAACACGATGCGACGTTCCGACCTGGTGCAGCATAAAGAAAAGGAAAAGGGGCCCAGCACGCGCACCTCGCAAATTGTATTCGGCGAGCGGCAGCACCTGCTGCGGGTTCTCGATTCGCTGGAGGGCACCCAGCTGCCGATTGCGCGGATGCAACAGGAGCGGCGCACGCTCGAAGAGCTGATTCACACGCGGACGCGGGAGCTGAACCAGATCAACACCGCTTGGGACGAAAAGATTGGCCTGGTGCTGAGCGCCGATGCCAAGCCGGAGATGCTTGAGAAATTGGTGAAGCAGGCGCCGGAAGAAGATTTTTATCTGCTGCGGTTGATCAGCGAGCATCCACGGTCGAACGCGAAAACTTTGAACAAGCTGGCCAAGCATCCCTACGGCGCGATTCGCGAGAATGTGGCGCGGCATCCGAATGCGGACGCTGCAACGCTGGCGTGGCTGAGCCGGGATCGCAGCCAGCCCCTGTGGTACTTGGTGGCCTTCAATCCGAATACGCCTACGCCGTTGCAGCGCCGGCTCCGCGACCGGCTCAAACGCCTAGGCGAAAGCCAGCCCTCGAAATAGCAGCCCCTCACTCTACTAACGCAAATATAGTACGGTCTTTGTGGCGCTATCTGACGAAGGATGGCGGACGTATGTCAATGGCGTGCCCAGAACGCTCTGTGCTACTCTGCGCGTCGATCCGGCCGCAACACTTTCAACATACGAGATGGAGACGGACACAGACGCATCAGCTCTTCATGCCGCCGCCGATTTCCTGCGGCGATTCTGGCTGCAGGCCTTGGGGATTTCCGCAGCCTTGCTTATCCCGTGTTTTTGGCACCGGCGCATTGAAGCCGGCGATCTCGCCAGTCACGTTTACAACGCTTGGCTCGCACAACTGATTGAGCGCGGGCAAGCGCCTGGGCTTTACCTCGCCAGACAGTGGAATAATGTCCTGTTTGATCTTCTTCTCTTAAAGTTCGGGAATTTGTTCGGACTGTCGGTGGCACAGAAGATTGTTGTGCCGTTCTGTGTGCTCATCTTCTTTTGGGGTGCCTTTGCGCTCATCGCTGCTGTCTCTCGCCGTCCACCGTGGTTCTTGCTGCCATGCCTGGTGATGCTTGCCTATGGCTGGACGTTTAACGTCGGCTTCTTCAATTACTACCTTTCGCTTGGCTTGGGATTTTTTGCCACGGCACTTGTGTGGAGCGGGCGGGGCAGGGAAGTCATCGTGGCTGCCGTCCTTGCCGTCGTCGTCTTGATTGCTCATCCACAGGGTTTTGTTTGGTTAGTAGGCTGCGTGGGCTATGTCGTTTTGTGGCGGTTGCTGCAAGGATGGAGGAAATTGGCGGTGCCCGGCGCGGCGGTGCTCGCGGTAGGAGTGGTGCGCCTCTATTTGACGAGGCATTACGAGTCGTTCGGCGTGTGGGGTACATTCGGTCCGGGCATTTACAACGGCAGCGATCAATTGGCGCTCTATGGCATGCGCTATTACGTTCTGTCGGGTGTGGCGCTCCTGTTTGGCGCAGCGTGCTTTGCGGTGGATAGGCTGCGACGCGATCGCGCGTCGGAGTCCTGGGCGGCCATGCGCTTGCCATTGGAGCTTCATTGGTTTGTTGTGTTCGCCGTCTACGTGCTGCCGGATGTTCTGCGCGTTCCGTTCTATTCGGGTTGGGTGGGCGCCCTGGCGCTGCGGCTGACGACCGTCGCCGCGGTCGCGGGGCTTTGTGTTTTGGCCTTGATGCAGCCGCGCAAATGGCACACCGCGGGATTTGCCATCATCGCGATTGTATTCTTTACCTACTTGTATCAGGACACCGCAACGCTGAATCGCATGGAGGCGCAAATAGAATGCTTGATCGAGAGCAGCGTTCCGGCCGGCGGGCGGGTGACGGCCACTATTTGGGCGGCATCGGATTCGCGACTCCCTTACATTGTGCACATGGTCGACCGCGCTTGTGTGGGGAAATGTTTTAGTTTCCAAAATTATGAGCCGCCTTCACGCCAATTTCGCGTGCGCGTCGCCGAAGGAGGCAGTCCCCTCAACACGCAGGATTCAGACGCCTCGCAGCAAATGGAAGCGGGGGAATACGTCGTCCAGCCCGGAGATTTGCCGATGGCGCAAATCTACCAATGCGATGAGCACGATTTGACGCGGCTTTGCGTTCGGCAGTTGGCCGCAGGGGAAGCGAACGGGCGAATCGGGTGTCACCCACCAAGGGACTAAGGTCAGAGACAAATTGGCTCTTGCAGCAGGCCAATGTCGTGTAGAATTGGCTCTTGGGGAGAGCCAAATGCTTCCTGTACATCTCCAGCCGGAAAGTCACGTTCCTCTGTATGTCCAATTGCGCGACCAGTTGCGGGCGCTTGTGCATGCAGGCGATTTGCGTCCGGGCGACCGCATTCCAGCGAGCCGCGAACTCGCGGTGATGTTGGGCGTACATCGCACTACGGTGGCGAATGCATATGCGGAGCTCGAGTCAGAAGGCCTGATTCAGGGACACGTCGGCCGCGGCACGTTCATCAAGGGCAACGGAAACGGACTGAAGATTACTCCGCCCGCGCCTCCCGTGCTCAATGGAAACGATGGCATTCGCTGGGAACTCTTGTTTGCGGACGAGCGCGGTGAAGAAGTCCTTTCGCGCCTGACCGCGAGCGCTCCGGAGAATGCCTTATCGTTCGTGATGGCCCGGCCCGCGCAGGAATTTTTCCCCATCGAGGAGCTACAGACCTGTGTGAACGCCGTGCTGCGCCGCGAGGCCACGGATGTCCTCAACCTCGGGCCTTCGGACGGATATGCGCCTTTGAAGGAGGCCCTGCTCGAGCTTCTGCAGCACGACGGGATTCCGGCTCGCGACGAAAATCTTCTGATCACCGACGGCTGCCAGCAATCGCTCGATTTAATCAGCAAAGCGTTTGTGCGACCGGGCGATTCCGTGATTCTGGAGAATCCGACCTACCCGGGCGCGGTAGCTATTTTCAACGGGACGCACGCGCGCTGCCTCGGCGTGCCGATGCGCACACACGCTGAACCTGGAACTGCTTTGGGCTTGGACCTGGAAGCGCTCGAGGCGACCCTGGCTGCGAACCGCGTGAAATTAATTGTGCTTACGCCGGATTTTCAGAATCCCACGGGAACGTCAATGCCGCTGGCTTCACGCAGGAAAGTGTTGGAGTTGGCCTCGCGGCATCAAGTGCCGGTCGTAGAAGATCACATCTACGCGCGGCTGCACGCTCGCGAGGATCGCCTGCCCTCGCTGAAGCAGTTGGACCGCTCGAACGTCGTGATTCACATCGACAGTTTCGCGAAAGTGGCTTTTCCGGGCCTGCGCGTGGGATGGATCGTGGCGCCTGCGGCGGCCATCGAGCGCCTGCGCGTCGTGAAGCAGACGACCGACTTGCACACCGATCAGTTGGCGCAAGCCACCCTCGCGGAATTCTTGCGCCGCGGAATGTTTTCCAAGCACGTGGCGAAAATGCGCAAGGTGTACGCTGCGCGGCTTGTGGCCCTGGATGAAGCGTTGCGCAAACACATGCCGGAAGGGACGCGCTGGACGCGTCCTGAAGGCGGTATGTGCCTGTGGCTGGAATTGCCTCCGGGATTTGACGCTAGCGAGCTGCTGATCCACTCGAAAGAGCGTGGAGTGCTTTTTGCGCCGGGGCGGTATTTTTACGCACAGAATCCGCTGCCGAATGTGTTGCGCCTGGGTTTTGCGGCGTTGGACGAAAAACAGATTGCGCGCGGCATGGCGACCCTGGCGGAATTGCTGCGCATCGAGATGCGGAAGCGGCAGCGTGGCGTGCGGCGCGCAGAGCGCAGCAGAGTTGCGCTGGTTTGAGAAAAAAGGATTTAACCGAGGGCACGGAGTGAAGAGCACAGAGAACGCAGAGGAAACAAAGCCAGCGATGATCACATTGGCGCCGAATCCTGCCAACCATTGCTTCGGGTGCGGTGGCGCGAACGACGAGGGGATGAAGCTGACGTTTGTGCAAGACAACGAGAAACGCCGGATCATCGGGCGATTTGTTTTGGGCGAGCGGTATCAAGGCGGTGGTGGGATGGGACACGGCGGCATTATCGCCACGCTGCTGGATGAAGCCATGGGGAAGGTTTGCCGGTTTCGCGAAGTGCGTGCGGTGACCGCCGAGCTCACGGTGGAGTATCTGAAGCCGGTCAGAGTGCAGGAAGAGATCGTCGTGGAAGGTTGGGAAGAAGCGGAGCAGAAAGGGCGAAATTTATTTCACGTCGGCGAGATTCGGAATTCGGCAGGCGATGTTTTGGCGCGGGGTAGGGCGCGTTTTGTGGTTATCGGCGAGGCGAAGAGAGTTTAGCCAGCGGCACGAGGACACGGAGTTTAGAAGAGGATTGCGGAGAGGAGAAAAGAGATGGATGCGAAGAAGGTGAACGGCAGCGGGAATGGAAACCCGGCGAACGAATGGCGGGTGAAGGTTGGCTTGGCGGAGATGCTCAAGGGCGGCGTGATTATGGATGTCACCAACGCCGAGCAGGCGCAAATCGCGGAGAAGGCTGGCGCGTGCGCGGTGATGGCGCTGGAGCGCGTGCCCTCCGACATTCGCAAAGAGGGCGGCGTGGCGCGCATGGCGTCGATCAAAATCATCCGCGAGATCATGAAGACGGTGACAATTCCCGTGATGGCCAAAGTGCGCATCGGGCATTTTATCGAGGCCGAGGTCTTGCAGGCGCTGGAAGTTGATTTTATCGACGAAAGCGAAGTGCTCACCCCCGCCGACGAAGAGAACCATGTCTGGAAGCACGATTTCCGCGTGCCGTTTGTTTGCGGCGCGCGCAATTTGGGTGAGGCGCTGCGCCGCATAGCGGAAGGCGCGGCGATGATTCGCACCAAGGGCGAAGCCGGCTCGGGCAATGTCGTGGAGGCAGTGCGGCACATGCGCACGATCGTCAGCCAAATGAAGAAGCTGACGACGCTGCGCGATGACGAACTGATGCATGAGGCAAAAGAACTCGGCGCGCCGCTGGATTTGGTTCGCCAGGTTGCTAAGACCGGCAAACTGCCTGTGCCGAATTTCTCGGCGGGGGGAATTGCGACGCCTGCGGATGCTGCGCTGGTGCGGCGCCTGGGAGCCGAGGCGGTATTTGTCGGTTCGGGAATTTTCAAGTCCAGCGATCCCGAAGCGCGCGCCAAGGCGGTGGTGAAAGCGACGACGCACTTTGAAGACCCGAAGGCGGTGCTGGAAGCGCATGAGGAGTTGGGCGAAGCGATGCGCGGGCTGGATGTGCGGCAGCTCGAAGAGAAGGATTTGTTGTCGACGCGAGGCTGGTGACGTTTTACCAAGCGCAGCGCAGCATTTTAGGTATGACGTGAAGATTGGAATCTTAGCAGTGCAGGGAGATTTTGCGGCGCATGCAGCGATGCTGGCCGGCATGGGCATCGAAAGCGTCGAGGTGCGCACGCCTGCGGACCTCGAGAGCTGCGACGGTTTGATTTTGCCGGGCGGTGAAAGCACCACGCAACTGCAATTCCTGCAGGAAGAAGGTTTGTACGAGGCAATCAAGAAATTTGCCGCCGAGGACAGAGCCATCTTCGGCACGTGCGCGGGCGCAATTCTGCTGGCGACAGAAGTGAAGAATCCACACCAAGAATCGCTAGGTTTGCTGGATATGACCGTGCTGCGCAACGGGTACGGCCGGCAAGTTCACAGCGATGTAGTTAGCGGGCCTTCCACGTTGAAGCCTGAGCCGATGGAAATGGTTTTCATTCGCGGCCCGATTTTCGAGCGCGTCGGCCCTGGCATAGAAGTTCTCGCCGAATACGCTGGCAAGCCAGCGCTGGTGCAAAAGGGCCAAATCCTGGCCGCGGCGTTTCATCCCGAGCTCACGAGCGACACGACGGTACATCAGCGCTTTCTCGAGCTGGCTGCAGAGAATTCCGATCGGGCCGCTCTGGCGCGCTAGCCGCCGAGGTGCCCAGAATCCCTTTTTTCGCCTGAGCTCCGGCGTGAACTGTCCCTCGGCTTGTGAGAGACTCAGAAGCGAAGTCCCTTATGACAACCAAACGCGCCAAGGTGTTGTTTGTTTGCATCGGTAATTCTTGCCGAAGCCCGATGGCAGAAGCTATTGCATGGAGGGACGCCTCAGCGGAAATTGAGGCCTCAAGTGCGGGATTGGCCCCGCTCGGGTTTGTGGCGGAAATGACGACGCAAACTCTTTTGAGAAATGGCTGTGCTGTCGAAGGGTTAGCGTCCAAACCTATCTCATCAGACGCATGGGAATCCGCGGACATTGTGATCAACATGAGCGGACGAGCACGGGAATTTGCATTTCGTAACTTTCGCGGCCACACCAAGGTCGAGGACTGGGAGATCGAAGATCCCTACGGTGACTCCGAGAAGTACCAAGGGACGTATGAGACGGTTCAGCGGCGCGTTTTGGAATTGGCTCGACGTCTACGAAAAGATTTTGCGACAGCTCGGGATGGCAAACACGATGCCAACAGCCGCGCCCGTTCGTAGCGAAAGCTGAGCGAGGAGAAGATTTTGCGTCGCGACAAGACCAGCGTTTCGCAGGAAGATTACCTCAAAGCCGTCTGGGAGATGCTCGAAGAGAACCAGACGCCCATCAGCGCGCGCTTGGCCGAAGAGCTGAACGTAACTCCGCCCGCCGTCACCGCCGCCCTTAAGCGCATGACGCGCGACGGGCACGTTCGCGTCGATCGCGAAGGCCGCATCGACCTCACGCGGAAGGGCCGGCAATTCGCGGAGCGCCTGGCGCTACGCCATCAGCTCGCGGAGATGCTGCTCACCGACGTGATCGGTGTCCCTTGGTCCAAAGCACACGACGAAGCGGAGCGCATGGAACACGCAATTTCGCCCGAAGTCGAAGCACTGCTCCTAAAGCGTTTTGCAGATAAGAAGAGCTGCCCGCACGGCGTTCCAATGCGCGGTGGTATCGCCAAGCTGCGCAAGCAAGGAGCAGTGTCGCTGTCTGATCTCCGCGCGAATGACAAGGCCGAGATTCTTTGCGTTTACGAAAAAGATGCGCAATTCTTGGAATTCCTGGACAATTTGCAGTTGCGGCCGGCTACGCAGGTCGAAGTAAAGAAGCGCGAGTACGACGAAACGATGACGCTGCGTGCCGGCGGACGCACGATGCATTTGGGGAAGCCGGCGACCACGCGGATTTGGGTTCGCAAAATTGGTTCGTAGCGGAAGGAACTAACTACGCGCGATCGTCGAGCAGGGATTTCAGGCGGGCGTAGCCGGCGCGGCTTACCGGCAGTCGCGAGCCGTCGGTCAGAATCGCCAGGCGGCTGTCTTTGCCGTAGGGCTCGATGCGCGCCACGCGTTCGAAATTCACGATGTACGACCGGTGAATGCGAACAAATCGCGAAGGGTCCAGCGCCGCTTCAAGGCTCGCAATAGTTTGCTGCTTCAGGTGCTTCGCGCCATGGCTGGCCAGCGCCACGTAGTCATCCTGCGCTTCCACGTAATCGAGTTTCGTGACCGGAATTAGCGTCACGCGCGTGCCGTCGCGGATAACCACGCGCTCCAGAAATTGCTGCGGCGGGCGCGCCGCCGCAGCAAGCTCGGCGGGGATCGGCTTCTTCTCGGCGACACGCTCCTTCGCGCGCGTCAGCGCCGCTTCAAAACGCTCACGGCCAACGGGCTTCAGCAGATAATCGACCGCGTGCACCTCGAATGCGCGCATGGCGTGTTGATCGTAGGCGGTGACGAAGATCACCGGAACCTCCGTGCCGATAAGCTCCAGAACGTCGAAGCCGGTGAGCTTAGGCATCTGCACGTCCAAAAAAATAAGGTTCGGCTTCTGCTCTGCCACGGCTTTCACCGCCTCGAAGCCATTCGCGCACTCCCCGGCGATTTCCACCTCAGGATGAGACTTCAGTAGCTCGCGCAATGCGTGCCGCGCAAGGTCTTCATCATCCACGAGCAGTGCGCGAATTGTCAACTGAGCAGGCACGGTCAGGATCGAACCTCTTTCGCAGGAGCAAGCTCACCCTCAGCAGACTGCGCCGGAGCCTCGGTCATCTCCGCGGGAAGGGTAATGTTCACGCGAAAGAATTCTTCCTCGGCCGTCGTTTTCATGCTCGCTTCTTTGCCGTATCGCGCTTCCAGGCGCTGTCGCACGTTCGTGAGTCCGCGCCCGCCTTTCCGGGGAGCCGGCGCATCCGGATCGAGGGAATTCTCGATGGACAAGTGGAGGTGGCCGCCACTGCATTCCGCCGCCAGGCGCACCGTGCCTCCCGACGGCAGATTGGCGATGCCATGAATGATGGCGTTTTCGACGAGCGGCTGCAGAAGCAGCGGAGGCAGCATGCACGTCTGCGCTTGCGCCTCGACGTGAATATCAACATGCAAGCGCTCGCCCAGGCGAACTTTTTCGATGGCCAGGAACCTCTGCAGCAATTCCAATTCCTCGCGCAAGGGAACAAGGGCCTTTTCGCCGAGCCCCAGCGTCAGACGCAAAAAATCGGCTAGCAGAATGCACATGTCGCGCGCCCGGGCGGCGTCGATGCTGGTCAGTGCGCTGATGGAGTTAAGGCTATTAAACAGGAAGTGCGGATTGATTTGCGCCTTCAGCGCCTTCAGTTCCGCGTCTCGCGCCAGAATGCTGGTCTCCAGCGCGCGAGCTTGCGCGGCACGCGATTGTTCTATCTCCAGGATTACGTAGTGAGAAGCCACGGCCAGGGAATAAAGCATGAAACCCGCCGCAAACATCAGTGGTGCTTGCGGCGCAAATTCCTGGTCGAGTCCTTGAAATGCGCGCACCTGCGATAAGAGATAGGCAATCAGCTTCGCCACTTCGACCCACAGCAAGCTGACCAGGACCGCGGCCACGGTGTGGGTAACGAACAAACGCCTGGGAGGCGTGGTTTGAATTGGCGCCGCCTTGCAGGAATACCAGGCGGACAGGCAAACAAACGCATAGATGAGGCATAACGGAACGACTAAGAAGATAGCGCTCCACCAACCCAGGCCCGCGGGCTTCGCCATCAAGTAAGTGAGAATTGCAGTAATCGGAGCCCAGGAGAGCAAGTACAGACCGAGCCGGCTGGCGGGGCGTTCCGGGATATTGGCCGCGGTCTCGCGCGTGAGAAGAGGATGCATAAGAACGACTCAGTTCTTGATTTCGATGCCTCCGAATACCACCATCCCGGTGACGATGAGCGTTTTTGTTTTTCCCGGATTGGTCGGCTGGCGGGTTTTGTCTTCATATCCGCCAAACACCGGCAGACTCCGAGAATGCACGTGCCAACTCTCCGGCACGCGGATTTCCACTCCGCCAAATATGCAGTTGACTTCGAGGATCGCCTCCGCGTCCATGTCGGCATCCCGAAAGTCAAGTTCGATCCCGCCAAAAACGGCGGTGGCTCGGCCTCCCTGGAAATTCGCCGTGGCCACGCGCCGTTCGCAACCCCCGAATACGGCGACAGCACTAAGCATAGTCGGGGGAACGCCCGCGCCGGCCACTTTCTCGCGGAAGTCATTAAAGGCTTTTGCCTTGGCCTGCAAAAAGCCACGCGTCTCGAGGGACCCCCACATCAACAGCAGGCCAATCGCTATCAGCGCGACGGGCCACAGGTCCGCGAAGCTCAAGTGCGTAATTCCCAGTTTATTCAGCTGCAGAAAAGCACCGGCCAAGATTAAGAGGAATCCGAAGAAACGGCCAGAGCGGGTCAACAGATTCATGACGCCGAACGCCACCAGGAGCAGCGGCCAGAAGCGAGCGACGGGATCAAAGGGGATCACCCCCATGTGGTGAAGAAGCAGCGCCAAGCCGACCAAAACGATAAGGAGACCCCAAATGAATCCCCAGTGGGAGTCGCCGAGGAGCATGATCTTGGGGCGCTGTACCTCTCCGCTGGCCCGCTGACGGATCTCTTGCTCGAGATGCTCTTTAAATCCTTGTCCGTAGTCCGGTCCGTCCATCACTGATCTCCTTTGGGCAGCGCAGACACGTCGCGCTTGCCGAGCGAGTTCACGCCTGTGCCTCGCTTTGGCAGCAGCGCGATTCCGATCAGCGTCACAATCAGCGCCGAGCATAATACCAAGATACGGTGTACCACCGAGAGCAAGACGGCATGGTCTAGGGCCACAATGCGAACCGCGCGCAGCGAGGCCAAGCCAAAGCTGCCAAGAAAGCCGAATGAATCCACGACAGTAGCGTCCAGCGCCGCTTGAAATTGCCACGCCAGTACGACCGAATACGCTACCAGTACTGTCGAGCCAATTGCGAGCAGCGTGGTTCCCAGAATGCTCCGGGCATTGCGCGTGGCGGTCGGTTTTTGCGTCATGTTGATCTCCCGGGCGGGTCGCTGGTTCGCCCGTCGAATGCCAGCGTACGGTCTCCCAAGGACGTGTTCACGTGCTTTTCGGGGAAAATCCGGCGCTTACCGGCGAATGGAGGACGCGGACGGGTGAATGACGCCGCGCAAAGGGCGGCGCCTGGAAATTTGACGGAATTACTTGCATTATTGGCGAATTGGCACTAGTTTAGGCCCACTCTCAGGGGCCCAAATTGCCGAAAAACCAAGTCTGCAAGAGGAATTCGAGATGAATCGCACTGAATCTTCCACCGAACAGCGTGCGCGCTGGCGCTGGTTGCTGTATGTCGCCCTGGCTTTCGCGGGCGGACTGTTGACCTTCGTGGGTGCGCGTGCGCAACAACGCGCTTCGGATGACGCCACCTTTCGCAGGCTCATCGAAGGCTATTGCGCAGCATGGAGTTCCGGCAACGCCGAAGCCCCGGCCACGTTTTACGCCAAGGACAGCGGCCTCGTCTTCTATGATTTAGCTCCGTTCGCCTATCACGGCTGGAAGGAATACCACGACGGCGTACAAAGAGAATTGTTCGCGAATATGGCCAGCGGAAGCCTGGTGCCGGGGAGCGATTTGAAGGTTACCCGGCGCGGTACGCTGGCCTGGACCACCGTTTCCATGCATTTCTCCGAAAAAACAAGGGACGGTAAGACTACAGAAACACAGGTCCGCTACACTGGTATCTGGGAGAAGCGCGGAGCAAACTGGGTTCTCGTGCATGAGCACCTCTCAACCCCGATGGGAGAATAACCGCCTGGAGGAAGTACAGGATCCCCGCCCTGTATACGTTCGTTACATGTGGAAGATGTTGCGGTACTACTGGATTGTGGCCCGCGGTTATCGCCTGGATCCTTGGAATAGTCCTTATCTGCGCTGGAGGTTCGAGACGTTTCTCGGACCCGAAGCTGCGAGTCTGGACGCTGGCAAGTTCTTCCGCCTGACGTGGAAATACCGCGACCAGATGGAGCGGTTCGTGGATTGGGCTGAAGCGCGGCGCCGCTATCAGCGCCGCCGCGTGCACGTCTAGCCATTCATCGACGGTGCCTCGTAAACTCCCTCCCACGAAAGCGTATACTGGACTTGTAGGAAGGGAGGATGCGTGACGCAGCTAAATGTCCTCCAGAAAACTGAGACCATGCACGAAGCTCGTTGGTGGGAACCGGAAGCCAACGGGCGCGCGCACTGTTATCTTTGTCCTCGCCACTGCCACATCAATCCCGGGCAAGCCGGGTTCTGCTTCATTCGCATCAATGAAGGTGGCAAGCTCTACAGCTTGGGATATGGCGCGCCCGCCGCGCTGCAAGTTGATCCCATCGAGAAGAAGCCGCTAAATCATTTTCTTCCCGGTACGCGCGTCTTCAGCATGGGCACCGCCGGCTGCAACATGGGCTGCTTCTTTTGCCAGAACTGGGACATTTCTAAGTCCCGCCACGACCAGCTCCATTCGCAGCACGTCCCTCCGGAAGACGTCCCCTTGCTCGCTCTGCAGAACGCTTGCGACTCTCTTGCGTTCACTTACAACGAGCCGACCATCTGGGGCGAATACGTCATCGATATCTGCCAGGCTGCGAAGAAATTTGGGTTAAAAACCGTGATGGTTTCCAACGGCTATATCACGCGCGAAGCTTTTCACGACATTTACGACCACATCGACGCCGCCAATATCGACCTGAAAGCCTTTACCGAGAATTTCTACGGAAAAATCACCCTCACTCACCTCCAACCGGTGCTCGAAACTCTGCAGTGGCTGAAGAATGAAACGAAGGTTTGGTTCGAGATCACCAACTTGATGATCCCCACGCTGAACGACGATCCGGGCGAAACCCGCAAACTCGCCGAATGGATTCTGACCCATCTGGGTCCCGACGTGCCCTTGCATTTCACCGCGTTTCACCCCGATTTCAAGCTCCGCGACAAGCCGCGAACTCCAGCGGACACGCTGCATCGCGCAAGGCAAATCGCTAGAGAAGTCGGTCTCCACTACGTGTACGAGGGGAACATTTATAGTGACGGCGCGCATACGAGCTGCCCAGGCTGCGGCTCATTGCTCATCCGCCGCTCCTGGCACGATGTCACCGAGAACCGGCTAAAGCACGGGCGCTGCCCCGAATGCGGCACGGAAATTCCCGGGGTTTGGGAAAAGAACGCGCGCGCCGCAACGCGCTCGACGTCAAGCACTTCTGGAAAATATAGCCATCTCAATTTGTAAGATTTACGCGCTACAACTCACCAGAGGCGATTGCCGAAAGCGTAGTAACCCGGCCCCACGCGCATCGAATGATGCCAAGCGATGGGGAAAGCCCACCAAACCAAGCCGCCCAGAACCGCCTGGCCCAAAGTTAGCGGCAGAATGTTGCGTTCGCGGGCAAACAGCCAGCACATCGCGAACCCGCCCACCAACGTAAGCGGCACCAGCACAGGGTTGGGCCAATGCAGCAAAGCGAAAATAATGCTCGCGAGCAGGGCCGCCACCGAAGGGCTTTCAACCGCGTACAGGAAGCGGTCCATCAAATAAGAATTGAGCGCGACTTGCTGCAGCAGACAAAACGAGAAGTAGCCGAGGAAGCGGTGCGACTCCAACAAATGCGCAGGAAGTCGATGTATCGCACCCAGATAAAGGCCTGCTGCGGACAGGGCCAACACGCAAATGCCAAAGACGACGGCCGCTTGCCGCGCCGCAGGTCCCAGGTTATCCGCGCGCCAGCCGAGTGTCTTCGGTGTGTCGTGATGGACAGCAAAGCTGATGACCAGCCACACCGGAAATACGATCCACGAGTTCGGATGGCTGAACTGTAGCCGCCAGATGTACCAGCCGATGAAGACGGAGAATCCAAATCCTTCGGCGAGCGTGAAAATTCGAGCGGTTTCCCTGTGCAACATACGAGGTTCAAGCCGGCGTGACATAATCAGAGCGGCTGGCTGTTAAGTGTTCTGATGTTATAGCACCTGGCAAGGTTGCGCGCAAAGTTGCGCGGAGCGAGCCGCTGAGATGACACAAAAGCACAGAGTGGTGATCCTAGGAGGCGGCTTCGCCGGGTTAAACGCTGCCCAGAAACTCAGGCGCGCTCCCGTGGAAGTGACTCTCATCGACCGCCGCAACTTCCATCTCTTCCAGCCGCTCCTCTATCAGGTCGCCACCGGCTCGCTCTCGCCCGGGGAAATATGCGCCCCGTTGCGCGGCGTGCTTAGCAAGCAGAAAAACACGGTGGTCCTGCTGGGTGAAGCCGCCGATATCGATCCCAACGCGAAGCAAATAAAACTGCGCGATGGCGCCGCCTTTGCTTACGACTCGCTAATTGTCGCCACCGGCTCGAAGCCTTCCTACTATGGCAACGACGCCTGGCGCGAATACGCCCCGAGCCTCAAAACCATCGAAGAAGCCACGGCCATCCGCCACAAAATTCTCTACGCATTCGAACGCGCTGAACGCTCCGCCACCGACGCCGAAGAGCGCGAATGGCTCACCTTCGTCATCGTGGGTGCAGGAGCCACCGGTTTGGAATTGGCCGGCGCGCTCGCGGAAATCGCCAACGAAACGCTCAAGAACGATTTTCGCCGCATCAATCCAAAGGACGCCCGCATCATTTTGATGGAGGGCGGGAACCGCGTGCTTGCCGCTTACCCTCCGGATCTTTCGGAAAAAGCTGAAAATCTAGTGAAGCGCCTTGGCGTCGAGGTGATGAAGGATGTGATGGCCACAGCCATTGACAACGCCGGCGTCACCTACAAACGCCGCGACGCGACTGAAAAACTCGCCGCCAAGACCGTCTTGTGGGCAGGCGGCGTGATGACCAACACTTTCGGCATGAAACTTGCCGAGCGCACAAAGGCCGAAACGGATCGCGGCGGCCGCATCAAAGTCCAGCCCGATCTCACCATCCCGAATTACCCTGACATTTTCGTGGTCGGCGATCTTGCCGCGGCGCAGGGACAGAATGGCAAGCCTCTTCCGGGTGTCGCGCAAGTTGCGATTCAGGGCGGTGCCTACGCGGCAAGGACGATTCGTGCGCGCTTGGAGGGCAAGAAAAACCTCCCGCCATTTCACTATTTCGATAAGGGCGACATGGCCGTGATCGGACGTGCCGCTGCCGTGGCCGATGTTTTCGGCATGCATTTCTGGGGCTTGCCTGCATGGCTCATCTGGCTATTTATCCACCTCATGTACATCGTGGAGTTCCAGAATCGTGTCTTGGTCTTTGTTCAGTGGGGCTTTGAGTTTCTGACGTTCAGCCGCGGCGCGCGCCTCATCACCGGGACCGGCGATGCCGATCTCCAAAGCCAACCGCCTCCGAACGACACGAATTCGGAGTGCAAGTAGTGGAGCCTCTATGTGGCACGGCCTTTAGGCTGTGCGCTTTATCCGTCTAATGGCACTTCGTCGTGCCCGAGTCCGTAAAGTATTTTCCAGCTTCAGGAATAAACTCCCAGTCATACGCCCCCGCTCGCAGCGTCAGCTTGAGCACCCCAAACGTATCCGCGTTCTGCGATTCGCTATTCGGCTTGGCGAGCGCCATCGGCCTGTGATTTTTCCCGCCAGTGCCCACCACGAATTCGCGAATCCCGCGCGCCGCGTCACTCCCTCCGTCCGGGTTCTGCGGAGCGAAGCGCTCATAGTTGTGGTCGTGGCCGTTGACGACCACTTCCGCATTCGCATCGTAGAGTGCCTGCCACAGCGGCTTCATCTCTGGATCATTTCCATGCGCGCTGCCGGAGCTGAACAGCGGCTTGTGAAAATAGGCCAGCGTGCAGGCCGCAGGATGGGCAGCCAGATCGGCGCGCAGCCACCGAACCTCGCGCGAACCCGCGTCGCAACCCCCAATGTCCTTGCATTCGCTGTTCAGCGCCAAAATGTGCCACGTTCCCAGCTCGTAACTGTAGTAGCCCTCCTTGGGTCCTGCTGCCGCACCGAAATAGTCGAAGTAAGGTCTCGCGCCTGCGGCGTGAAATTCGTGGTTGCCCGGCGCAGGCCGCGTTCGTGCTTTCACCCGGCCCCACGTCTTTTCGTAACAAGCGAAATTTTTCTTCGATCCGTCCGGGTAAGCGAGATCCCCCACAGCCATCACCGTCCCCGGAATCTGCTCCAACAATTTCGCCGTAGCTTCCGCCCCCGAAAGATCTGTGCAGTCGGCGATATCGCCGGCTCCGACAAGGACGGCCGGCTCATCCGACGCGGCTGGTCGTGGGGCAAGCTTTGCACGACCGCTCGATAACGCAACCAATCCGCACAAGCCGGCCGCGCACACTCCCGCAAACCATTTCCGTCTCATGGAAGCCTCACTCCTGGGAACTCTGCCTCGGCCGACCTTAACGCAGCCTAAATATACTTCTCGAGTCTCGTTCCCTGAACGGAAAAGCGCGCGGCGGATCAGTAACGTCTCGCCGGCGGGCTGTAGGCGGTGCGTGTGAAGGTCTTATGAATGGAGGTTAAGGCTTGTTTAAAATTGTCGCGGATAGCTCTAACAGCGCGTGACGTGAGCGGAGACGGCCAGCGGTCGGAGCTTTAGCTCCCAGATAAACGGCGTGTGAGGAATTTTGAATGCTACCTCATTGTCCTAATGCTTGCGCAGCACAAACACGATGGAAAGGACTCCCGCGGCAAGCAGCAGAATACTGGAGGGCTCCGGGACAACGTTCCCACTTACCTTCATCGTGATGTTGTTAAATGTAAGGTCAGCTCCGGCCTCGGTCCACATAAACGCTTGCGCATACAGTCCGCCTGTGAAATCGCCAGGTGACGTTCCCGCGAACTTCAGGAAATTGCCAGTGTTTGTCACAAATGCGTTGGTCGTGAAGTCGTAACTGCCGGTCAGCGTTTCAGTCACGCCGACTTGCGCAAACCGGAATTGCGTCGGTGCGCTACTCGTGATCGTTTCAGGCACCACGGATGTGCCATTCTTTTGGCCCGCTGTTTCGGGTGGTGTAAAAACAAATGGCGAGGGACCGACGAATAGCTCCCAGTCGAAGGAGGTACTGCCGGTCAACGTCCCATTAACCACCGCGTCGGTGGACACGGAAATCTTGTCGATTGTTACTTGTCCAATCACACTGGGATCAAACCCGAGCGGAGAAAACCCGTAGTTGAATAGGCCGGTTCTGAAATCCCTTGCGTTTATGCTGCCAAGGTTAAAAGTGGCAGTGAACGGATCGGCCACCGCTACTGGCGCAAGTAACGCCCAGCCAGCCATTCCCCAAACGAGTCCTACGATGAGGATAAGCTTCCTCCCCGGCTTAATTGCTGATGACACTTGGCATGTCCCCATGAGTTGCCTCCCGGAGTTTCTGAGTTTGTGAAGGTTTAGAAGAGCCGCTGGGACCGAACAGTTTGACAAATTTGAGGGCAAGTACAGCACCAGTTTCTTTCTGATTGATAGGAAAGTACTTAGCTCGACTTATCGCGACGAAGTGCGCAACAGTTTGCATCTTTTTGCCAAAGACGGACTCGAATTCTGCAAAACGGCCATGGCGTAAATGGATGGATATCTCGGCTTCCGTAGCGGGCCCGGAAGCGAGGCCACCAGCCCGCAACCGTCTCCGCGTCGGGAACGACCGCATCGTCTGCATCTGCTCACAGTGGGACAGCCATTTCTGGCTGCCCGCCCAGCGCCAAAGAAAAAACTGGACGCCCCTGTCCTGCGCCGTTATATTTTTGCAAATTCAGCCGTTTGCGTTTTATGAGCCCTCCAAGTAAACACGTTCGTCCGCTATGCCCGGCGCATTACAATCTTATGCTCGTCAATCCCAATGTCTTGGATTGGTCCGCGTCACCGGAGAGATGGGACAGGACAGATAGTCACGATTGCGAGTGCCCCGTAAGCGGATGCCCGCAGCATTATTCCCCTGGCCTCGGTTACTTCACCCTCAAAGAAAATGTTGAACACCAGAACGCCACAGGTTCCGCTACCCTCCGGATAAGCAGGAGCGCAACCCAGGTGATTTGCGCCCATCATAAATACTCGATGTTTCTCGAGTCATTCGATCCCTCGACGAAGCTAGGCAACTTCCGCTGTCCGAAAGCGAACTGTCAACAAGTGATGGCAATAATAACTGACGGTCCTCCCGCTTATTGGCTCAGTGAAGGGCATTTCGGAAGCGTGCGAATCTAAGAGAAATCTTCGCCGCTGCTCGAATTTGGCCCGGGGCTGCTTGCTCGCGCAGAGAGGCATCTCTCTGCCGGTTTTGTCTCTTCCCTATGTAGCGGCGAGTTCATCTCGCCAACTCCTGCCACCCTCTCTTGCGCTAGACTCTCCGCGTATCTCTCCGCGAATTCTTTTTCGAGAACTTCGCCGGCGACCTCGCTTAGCTGCGTTGTCCGACGATAATTTCCGGGTAGCCGACCACTCGTCCTGAATCGGTAGTCCGTGCTAGGCTTTGCTCCAACGGGAAGCAAAAAATATATGTCGATGTGTCTTCCCTGAGAGTCTCGCACAGGAAATTCGTGGTCTTTACGGTGGATGGCAAGATGGTACGCCTCATTTGCATTATGTTGCTCTCTTTGCTTCTGCAGGGTTGTGCGAGGCCATCTGTTCATGAACCGGTTACATTGACTCTTCTGGAGGAGTGGTCGAACAAGACGTTCAGCGAGGCGCGCCAGCAGGAGTTGCAGCAATTCACTCGGGAAACAGGAATCCGAGTCAGTCTCCTTCCATCTCCGGATTCCGCGCGGCAAAGGCTAGTTTTGTGGCGAGAGTTACTCGGGACAGGCGCTTCGGGTCCTGACGTTTACGGCATTGATGTGATCTGGCCTGGGATGCTGGCCGAATATTTCGTAGATCTAAAGCCATATTTCGCCAACGAAGTCTCCCTCCAATTTCCGGCCATGGCCGCCGCCTACACCGTGGATAGCAAGCTTATGGCCATTGCCTATCGTGCCGACATCGGACTTCTGTATTATCGCACCGACCTTCTGCGACGGTATGGGTATCGTGACCCACCCAGGACATGGGATGAGCTGGAGATTATGGCGGCTCGAATTCAGGCGGGCGAACGAGCCAAAGGTAAGAAGCAGTTTTGGGGTTTTGTGTGGCAAGGGGCGGCTGATGAAGGGTTGACCTGCGACGCGCTGGAATGGCAGGCAGCCGAAGGCGGTGGGCGGATCATCGAGGAGAACCAGGCGATTAGCGTGAATAATCCGCAGGCCATCAGGGCCTGGCAAAGGGCGGCGCACTGGGTTGGTTCCATCTCACCCCCAGGTGTAGTCGGATATAGAGAGTGGGATTCGCTAAACGTTTGGGTCGCAGGCGACGCGGCATTCATGCGGCATTGGCCGTCAGCCTCCCTTGACAGCCAGGCGGGAGGGTCGACAATCCGAAATAAGTTCGACATAGCCCTGCTGCCCGGTGGTAAGGCGGGCCAAGTGGGTACTTTGGGAGGATGGGGCTTGGCAGTTTCGCGATTCTCGGCTCATCCCCGTGAAGCCTTAGAGCTGGTCCGGTATCTCAGCCGTAGAGACGTGCAGATGAAGCGGTCCCGCGAGCTTTCGCAGCCACCCACTTTGCCGGAACTCTACGATATCCCTGAGGTACTTGAACCGAATCCCCGTTTTGACCTTTTGCGTCAAGCGTTCCAGACCGGCATGGTTTCGCGTCCCTCGGACGTCACTGGCAAGAAATACCAGGACGTGACCGACGCTTACATCCAGGCAGTGCACTCCGTGCTCACTGGCAAGAAGAGTGCCTCGGAATCTACTGCAGCCCTGGAGGATGAATTGGTTCACATCACCGGTTTCAAGAAGGGACCGCCCCTAGGGAAATCAGCACACTGAATAGAACTCTGAACCGGTCCAATAACCTCTCCGCGACCGGCTTCAGCTTCGCGCGCAAACGGTGAGAGGTGTGGCGTGAATTCGCGGCCGGCAATAGCTCGATAGGAACAACCGATGGGGCTTCACACCGCAACACGATTGAACCGTTGGGTCAAAAGTGCTGAAGGCAAAACCGTTCATGCCGGTCGGCTCGCCATCGGCACCCGTTTGATACTCGGCTTCGTGTTCATCATCCTGTCGATGTTAGCCGCGGATGCCATTATCCTTTGGCAATTCTATGTGGTCCGGACTCAGGCAATGCGCCTGAACGATATCGACCAGAAGCTAGTTGCGGTTTTACGCGTGCATACTAGTATGTTGGCGTTTCATGATCGGCTGGATGGGCTCGCCGACGCCGAAGATGCCGATCGAGTGCTGATAGAAGCTGAACCCCTTCGTACCGCGGTGCTCGAGGACATCCGTCGCGCAACGAGCGCCCTCAGTCTTCCACCTTTGGACACCCGGCGAGATCCGACCATCCTACCTACTCTTTACGTCATTCAGAGCGCGCTGCCATCGGAGCTTGAGGCCATCACCACACTCGCCGTATCCGGCGACTGGCGGGCTGTGCACCTGCGCCTGACGAACCAAGTACGGCCACTGGAATACTTGGCCTCGGCGCTCGTCGAGAAAGTCGAGCACGCGGCCAGCGAACAGCAGGCTGAAACCGTGCTGAACATTAGGCGCGTGCGAGGTCTAGTTTTTTGGGCTGTGCCGGTGACCGCCGTCTTTACGTTGCTGATCGCCGCTACCCTAGGCCTAGCCATTACCCGCAGCATCACCCAGCCCCTGGCGCGATTGGTGGAAGGCTCCAAGGCATTGGCTCGCGGCGAGTTCCAACATCAAGTGTCTGTCAGTGGAAAAGATGAACTCGCTCACCTCGGGCAGGTCTTCAACGACACTGCCAGGCGCCTGCAATATCTCTACGCGACCCTACAGCAGAGCGAGGCCTTTTTAGCCGAAGCGCAGCGATTAAGCAAGACCGGCAGCTTCGGCTGGAGCGTTTCGACCGGTGAGATTCGTTGGTCGGAGGAAACCTTTCGGATCTTCCAATATGACCGAACGACGAAACCGACCGTGGAACTTATTCTCAAACGCGTTCATCCGGAAGACGCGGTCCACGTAAAGCAAACGATCGAGAGTGCGTCGATGAATGGGGAGGACTTTGAACATGAATATCGCTTGCTGATGCCGGATAATTCAATCAAATACGTCCATGTTGTGGCCCATGCCTTGAGCGATAAATCGGGGAGAATCGTTCTTGGAGCGGTGATGGACGTGACCGAACGCAAGCGTGCCGAGGAAGCGCTGCACGAGGCGCAGGCGAATCTGGCACGCGTTAGCCGGGTGACCACCATGGGAGAGCTGACCGCCTCCTTGGCGCACGAGATCAGGCAACCGATTGCCGCGGCGGCCACCAACGCCAGGACCTGCTTGCGATGGCTTGGACGCGATCAGCCCGATGTGGCAGAGGCACGCGAAGCCGCATCAAGAATCGTCAAAGATGTAACGCGCGCGGCCGACATCATTAGCAGCATCAGCTTGCTGTTCAAGAAGGGAGCTCTGCAGCGGGAGCTGGTGGATGTAAATGAGCTCATTCGAGAAATGATTGTCCTGCTACGCAGCGAGGCGAACCGCTACTCGATCTCCATCCGCACCGACCTTGCCGAGGACCTTCCCAAGGTGATGGCAGACCGTGTGCAACTCCAGCAGGTTTTCATGAACCTCATGCTCAACGGCATCGATGCTATGAAGGAAACCACTGGCGGAGGTGAGCTGATCATCAAGTCGGAAACGGACGATGGTCAACTGCTGATCTCGGTCAGTGATACTGGTGTGGGATTGCCCCGGGAGCAGGCGGACCAAATCTTCAAAGCATTCTTTACGACCAAAGATGACGGGACTGGTATGGGCCTGCCCATTAGTCGGTCGATCATCGAGTCGCATGGCGGTCGCTTGTGGGCCACAGGTGTTCCCGGGAGCGGTGCAACTTTTCAGTTCACCCTGCCCGCCACGGTCGCGGCGCACGCATAACTCTTCAGTTGCTCCAACGTGATTAGCCAACGTTCGTTTTCCATATGGGCGATCCCACACTGCCACCACGCGCTGATCCGTGCCGCCGGGTCCACGCCGTGCTCGTCTATCGAACAAAGGCTCGCGGCATTTTCTCGGGCGAGTCACAGGCCAATGGAAGTAATCAACATGCTTGATGAACGCGCTCATCGGACATGTGGAATTGACCGCGACAGCGGCCAATCGGATGGCCCGTAACCCGACTTCAGCCCCCCTGACAAGCTCGAACAACTCGTTTCACTCCTCTCATTCCGTCGGCCCAGAAGCTGGTTTTGCCCCGGTCTTCCCATTGTTACTTTTCCACCCCATCTTCTTTACAACTCTCCGCGTTTGAATGACTTAGCAATCCGTTCGAGCGAGTACCTTACAAGTAAAAGATTCCTATTGACAACTGGCCCGATCCAGGCTATGATTGCGCGTGTTATCTCGAACAAACGTCGCTAATCGCTCCCCCCACTCCACCCTTAACTCTCGTCCCTTCAATCGTTTGCAGCCTCTTTGTGCTCTTTTTGTGCGTCCCGTCCTTTGTTTTCAGCAACTTGCAGCCTCTTTTCCCAAAACACCCGGGGTAGGGGTACCCCCACACCCCCGCGCCCAGCCCCGCTTCCGCGTCTCGAAGGGAGCCCATTTTGCAAAGAGTTGCAAGAACACGAAAACAGCAACTTTAACTACCTTTAGAATCAACACTTGCAAAAGTGTATCAAAACAAAGGGCTTTAACTCGAGATTATTCACTTGACACACCGGGCTGTCTTTGGTAGTCTTTAGGCATGGGTCACGGCTTCTTCCCGTCATGGATTTGCGGCTGCCCTTTCGGGGCCTTCGGGTCGGGATTGCGTCTCCGGGTACGCGGAGAGTCCGCCTCGGAAATGATGTTATCTACTTCCCGCACAATCTCTTGCGGGAATAGCTCTTTTAGGACTTGCCTGTCGGATTTGACCTTCTTGCGCTTTTTCATAGGAGAACGTCCATGCCCTATATTCGCATGACTCTTCCTGAACTTATTGCGCGTTTTGACTGTGAAAGCAAGTGCCGTGCCTATCTGGAAAAACTCCGCTGGCCTGACGGTCCAGTCTGCCCGAAGTGCGGGAAGAAAGAGATTGCCCGCGTAAGTGGACGTGAAGCCGTCCTGCGATGCGCCGAGTGCCAAGCGCAGTTCACCGTTACCGCTGGCACCGTGTTCAACGATTCCCACCTTCCGCTGTCTAAGTGGTTGCTCGCTGCGTTCCTCATGTGCGAATCGAAGAAGGGCATCGCCGCGCTGCAATTGCAGCGAATGCTCGGCATCGGCGGGTACAAAACTGCGTGGTATTTGTGCCATCGAATCCGCTCCGCGATGCTGGAGACCCACAAGGAACTGCTCAAAGGAATCGTGGAAATTGACGAAACCTACGTCGGTGGAAAGGCTCGGAAGTTTCGTCCGCACAGTGACAAACAGGTTGTCATCGGCATCCGTGTGCGCGGCGGCGATCTGCGTCTGATTCGCGCTCAGGAAGCGAGTTCCCAAGCGATTAGAGAGATTCTGAAAGACCATCTGGCCGAAGATGTGGACGTGCTCATTACCGACGAATCTGTCATCTACCCGTTCGCTTTCAGCGGCAAGCAAAAAGCGATTCACAAGACCATCCGCCACAAGGAAGGCTATGTCACTGGCGACGTTCACACGAACACCGTGGAAAGCGCGTTCTCGCTGCTCAAACGCGGAATCATGGGAACGTGGCATAGAATGAGCGTGAAGCATCTCCCCGCGTACCTCGACGAAATGGTTTTCCGTTTCAATCGCCGGAAGAGCACGACTCTCTTTCAAGATACCCTCCGCCACATGGTCACTGCCCCAGTGCTCACGTTCGAGAAACTGACAAAGGAAAAGGCAGCTTAGGGCAGCTTGCCTAATTGCTCCCTGTATTTTCTGAGAGCATCCAAAAGTTTTGGTACGGACATATGAGAATCCCACTCTTCGACTGGTATCGTGGTTTTTCTTAAACTCTGACGCAGCGCTCTCACGCCGCCTTGGAAAACCCCAACCCTGTACGGCCACACTTTCCACTCCGAGCTAGCCCACCAAGGAGCCATCGGGTCAGGCAGGGTTTTCGGGTCACCTTCTTTTTTCGGTGCATTGAGATATAGGTCAGCCAATTCCTCCAAGTCCAAAATAATTCCATCGCACTGCTCTTTCAACACTGCTAGAATCCGAGCCTTCTTGTGTTCTTTTCTCCATGCATTGAAAAAAGCTCCAAACAGACATGCAATTATCCCTACCCAAAACACCCAGTTTGGCACGTCCTTTCCGTATAGAGGCTTCCAAAAGCGAAGGACCGTCAAGCCCAAGACGCCCAACAGAAACTTGAACTCGTGCGTGACAGCCGCTAGGAACTTGTAAAAGTCTCTGAGGATACCCACCTTTCACCCCCGCACTTAAAGGGGAGCATTATACACCTCCTATGCGTGAAGTGAATAATCTCGCTTTAACTCCCTTTAGAATCAACACTTACAAAAAACCCGGGGGGAGGGGGGAACCGCAATTCCCGTTTCAGCTACGCACTACTCACTTTCTGTCTCCCGTCACCCGCTACCGACTCCCCGATCTCCCAGTTTGAAGCGTAAAATGCCACCGATGAGCCGCTTGCGGATGAACGCCCGGAAAACGACGCGATCGTGCGTCGCTGCCGTTCTCCTCCTGCCTGCAGCGGCAACTTTCGCGCAAACTCCCGCCGCCGAGTCGCGCCCGGTGATCACTGTGTCCGGCACCGTGCGCAACCCCGCCGGCAATCCCGTAGCCGATGCTTCCGTCTTCCTTGAAGAGAAGGCCACCGCCTCCTCCGTCGAGGCAAAAACCAAAGCCGACGGCACTTTCTCATTCTTGGCTCTTCGCCCAGGCACTTACACAGTCCGAGCAGAAAGGGCCCGGATGCGGGCGCCCGCTTCCGCCTCGCTCCTTCTTTCTCTGGGAGAAAAAAAACTAGTCGATCTGGTTCTGGATAGTTTGCCAGCGAACCAATCGCCGTCCCCGAGCGCTAAGAAATCCGCCGGAGCCTCCGCAGCGATGGAGTTCGACGACAAGCCGAGCTTCACCGTCGCCGGTGTCACCGATTGGACCAACGTCGGCGGCCACGGCTCCGACACGAAACTGCGCACCAGCGAATCGCTGGCCAGGGAAACCGCCACGCTGAAATCCGGCGAGCCGGCCGACGCGTCCGCCACCGCATCGGAGGCAGCGCGTGCCGCCGACGCGCACCGCTTCGCGGGCGATCGCGCGGAACATTCCGGCGATCCGTTGGCTGCGGAACACGAATACGAACAAGCCGTCCGCCTGAATCCCAGCGAGGAAAACTATTTTGCCTGGGGCACGGAATTGCTTCTCCACCGCGCCATCAAACCGGCCGCTGAAGTTTTCACCAAAGGAGCTACCGCGCATCCCAAATCCGCGCGCATGCTCGCGGGACTCGGCGCTGCTCTCTACGCTGGCGGCGCTTACGTCGACGCCGCGCGCCGCGTCTGCGAAGCTTCCGATTTGCAGCCCGCAGATCCCACTCCCTACCTCTTCCTCGGCAAAATGGAAAAAGCCGCTCCCGATCCGCTGCCCTGTGTCGAGCAAAAACTCGCGCGCTTTACCCACGATCAGCCCGCAAATGCTCTCGGCAACTACTACTACGCCGTCGCGCTCTGGAAGCAATCGAGAGGTGCCGAAAAAGGCGCCGAAAATTCTCCCGCTTTGCAGCAAGCCGAAGCGCTACTTCAAAAAGCCGTGACCGCCGATCCCAAACTCGACGAAGCCTACGTGCAACTCGGAGTCTTGTATTCCGCGCGAGGAAACGTCCCTCAAGCCATCAGCGCCTACAAGAAAGCCATCGCAGTAAATTCGCAATCCGGCGAAGCTCATTACCGCCTGGCGCTGGCCTACAAACGAACTGGCGAGACGGAAAAATCAGAGCAGGAGCTGCAACTCTACAAGCAAGCCGACAAGACAGAAACCGCCGCCATCGAGCAGCAGCGCCGCGAAATCCGCCAATTTCTGATCATCCTGCAAGACCAGCCGCAAACGCCGCAGCCAGAGAAGCGAAAATGAGAAGCGTGAAAAGTTCAACTACGAGGTCACTTCGTCCTGGGCGCAACCGATGCAACGATTCCGCTGCCTTCGCGAATGGTGAGAATTTGATTCACCTTCACCCCTGTGAACCGCTCGACTTTCCAAGTCGTCGGCCATTTCACCTCAATCAGGTCAATCGTCTGCGCTTTGCCCACCCCGAAGTGCAGCCGCAAATCGCTCTGCGACATCACGCTCGCTCCGCTGTGCACTTCATCCATCTGTGCGTGCGTTCCGGTGACCACGCGCACCCGCGCCCCAATCGCCGTGCGATTGCATTTCGTGCCAATCAATTTGATCTTGGTCCAATTCTGCAAGTTGCCGCCGTCGTTGCGTAGCAGGGAAGGGAGATCGTTCAGATTTAGAATCACGGCATCGATGTCTCCGTCGTTGTCGTAATCGCCAAACCCCGCGCCGCGGCTGGAAAAATGCTCGGCGATGCCCGGACCCATCTCGGCGGAAACATCTTTGAATTGGCCTTTGCCAAGATTTCTGTAAACGAGGCGCGGATTCTTGAACGTCTGCCCGATATTTTGGCCGTCGATTTCGGGATACACGTGCCCGTTGACTTGCATAATGTCCGGCCAGCCGTCGTTGTCGTAGTCGATAAAGCCGCAACCCCACGCGACGTACTGATTATTGATGCCGACGCCCGACGCAAACGTCACGTCGCTGAAAGTTCCGTCGCCGTTGTTGTGATAAAGATTGCAAGTGTCGTCCGCAAAATTGGTTTTGAAAATGTCGAACCAGCCGTCGCAATCGTAATCGGCCACGCCAATGCCCATGCCCGCTTGCTCGTGGCCGTTTTCGCTGTACGCCACTCCAGCAATCACCGCGACATCGGTGAATGTGCCGTCATGATTGTTGCGAAATAAAATGCTCGGCTGTGAATCCACCGCGACATAAATGTCCGGCCAGCCGTCGTTATCGAAATCGTAGGACACGGCAGTGATGGAATATTTTGGTCCCGGTTTCAGGATGCCGGATTTATCGGAAACGTCGGTGAAGGTGCCGTCGCCATTGTTGTGAAACAAAACGTTGGTATCGCCCGGCATGCCGCGCGGCCCGCACATCACCGGAATTCCTTTCCACTGGCACAACGGATCGGTGGGAGACGGAGCTTTCTCGGGGTCGAGTCGAATGTAATTGCAAACAAAAAGGTCGAGATGGCCGTCGCGATCGTAATCAAGAAAAGTGCAGCCCGCTCCCCAGCGAACTTTTTCGTCGTAGACCCCGGCTTTTTTCGTTACGTCGGTGAAGGTGCCGTTGCCATTGTTGTGGAATAAAATGTTGTGGCCCCAGAAGCAGCAGAAGAGATCGTCCCAGCCGTCGTTGTCGTAATCGCCAACACACACGCCGGTCTGCCAGCCGGTGCGCGCGAGGCCGGATTTTTCTGTGACGTCGGTAAAAGTTCCGTCGCGATTATTTTTGTAGAGATGCGAAGTCGGCGCTTTTCCTTCCGGCCACTTTGCGTCGAGGCGCGTTCCGTTGGTCAAGTAAATATCGAGCCAGCCATCCTGGTCGTAATCGAAAAAAGCGAGGCCGCTGCCTTTGGCTTCGATGATGTAGCGTTTGTGATTGACCCCGCCCCAAACGTTGGGAGAAGTGAGTCCGGCTTCCTTTGCAACATCGACGAAAGTGACTGGCGATGTTGCGGCGGGATTCGAAACTGTAGCGGCTTCGAGCAGGGCGCTGCGTCTCCACTTCCAGAGCGGAGTGGCGAGCGCGTCCAGAAGCGTGCTGCCGAGAAGAATTGCGGAGGAGCCGAGGAATCGGCGGCGAGGGGAATTCATTTGCTGGCTGTCTTGAGCGCGATTTTTGGAAATGGATGGGGCACGATTCCGGCGCCTTCCTTTACTGCGATGATTTTATCGATGGGCACGTTTGTCAATTTTTCCACCAGACCGCTTGGCCAAGTAATTTCCAGCGAGTCGATTTTAGTGCGCTTGCCGAGACCGAAGAAAATGCGCGGATCGCTTGCCGACATGTAACTCGTGCCGCCTTTCGCTTGCTCGACGTGGGAAATCCCTTCAGCGGTCAGCTTGAGCGACGCACCGATGCCGTCGCGATTGGATTTTGAGCCGATGAGCAGAATTTCCAGCCAGTGATTGGCGTTGCCGCCATCGTTGCGCAGGAGCGAGGGATAATCGCCGCGATTGTTGGTGACGATATCGACGTCGCCGTCGTTGTCGTAGTCAGCGGTGGCCAGGCCGCGCCCGGCGATAGGGCGCATGAAATCGGGCCCGAGCGAGTCGGAGGCTTTTTCGAATTGGCCTTTGCCTAGGTTGCGGAACATCAGGAGAGGCTCCTTGTAAGACACTTCGCCGTGATAGAGCTGCACGTTGTCCAGCATGGCGCCGTTCAGTTGCAGGATGTCGGGCCAGCCGTCGTTATCGTAGTCCAGAAATTTCATTGAGACGCCGCTGAGCAGAATCGCTTTGTTGCCGATGCCGGAGCGATAGGTATCGTCGTTGAAGGTGCCATCGTGATTGTTGTGGTACAGGCGGTTCAATTCGAAATCGAGGTGCGTGATGTAGGCGTCCTGCCAGCCGTCGCCGTCGACGTCGGCGGCGTCGATGCCCATACCGGCTTCGTAGCGGCCGTCTTCGCTGGCGGCGATTCCGGAAACCAGCGAGACGTCTTGAAACGTTCCGTCGTGTTTGTTGAGAAAAAGGAAATTCGGCCAGGAGTCGTTGGCGATGGCGATGTCCGGCCAGCCGTCATTGTTAAAGTCGGCGAGGACCACGCCCATGCCTTTCGATTCGGGCTTGCCGACTCCTGACGCTTCGCTTACGTCGGTGAACGTGCCGTCGTGATTGTTGTGATAGAGCTTGGTCTTCTGGCCTTTGTAATTTCCCGGATGGCAGTAGGAACGGTAGCCGGGGCGATGTTCGCCGCAGTAAAGATTGTTCTTGGGCGACCATTCGATGTAATTGGTGACCACGAGATCGAGCCAGCCGTCTTTGTCGTAGTCAAACCATCCGGCACTGGTGGACCATCCGCCTTCATCGGCGACGCCGGCCTTGGCGGTGACATCTGTAAAGGTGCCATCGCCGTTGTTGTGGTAAAGAATCGCGCGGCCGTAGCCGGTGACGTAGATGTCCGGGTAGCCGTCATTGTCGTAGTCACCGATGGCCACGCCCTGGCCGTAATGTCCTTCGCCGCCGACGCCGGCTTTTTCGGTGACATCTGTGAACGTGCCGTCGCCATTGTTGTGGTAAAGCGCGGAGCGGAGCGGATGAGGCGGCTTGTAAATATCCGTGGCCGCCGACTGCACGAAGAAAAGGTCCATCAGGCCGTCCTGGTCGTAGTCAAGCCAAGCGACGCCCGTGCCCATCGTCTCCAAATAGTATTTCTCTTCGGTTTGTGTTCCGTCTTGAAGGAAGGTGATTCCCGCCTCTTTACGAACGTCCGTAAATCGGACGGGAATTGCGATACTTTGCGGTTTTGCAACTTGGCCCGCGAAGAGGAGCAAATGGGTAGCGGTGCCGAGCAGTGTGGCGAGGACCAGAATTGCGCCAAGTTTGATTCCGGGACCGAGAACGGACACTCTAGCTATTTTCAATTTGTTCCGATTCCCCCGGGGTGCGCGGAGGACATTTCTTCCATACGAGCATGTTGGCTCACAGAATTCTAACGTATTCGAGTCGGATTACGCATTCTCGCTTGGGCGGAAATTCCTAGTGCGGCCGCTGGAGGCGCTGGGTTGGAGAAAAAGGTGTATAGTCTCAGGCACCGTAAGGCGACAGTGGAAATTCCAAGTAGGTAAATTCCTAAGACAGCCGACCGGTAAATAGTTTCCGCTGCCTTGCCGAGTGCGGTGAAGTTCGTCTTGGGAAGATCGCGAGGTTGCCAGGGTTTCCAATCCACTGCGTTCAGGAGGCCCCGTGAAAAGCAAATTAGTTCTCGCCCTTTGGCTAGCGGGTTTAGTCATTGTGCCATTCGTTGCTGGTTGCAGTAATGGCAGTAGCGCGCCGCCTCCTCCTCCCAACATCACGGCGTCCATTGTCCCCCCCGCCATCGCGGTCTCCCTCTCGGCGAACCCTTTTTCGGTGCAGGCCACTGGCACGTCGCAGATCACCGCAATGGTGACCAATGATCCAGCGAATAAGGGCGTAAATCCTGCCTCCTGGACAATCTCTCCCGCAACGGGAGCAGGAACCCTCAGCAATCCCACCAGCACTAGCGTGACGTATACGGCCCCCGCTACTCCTCCACCTGCCGACGTACAAGTGGTCATCGGGGCTACCTCGGCGAGTGATTCCACAAAGTCGGGATCCATAGGGATCACCTTCGCAGCAATCGCTGTTTCCCTTTCGGCGAACCCTTTTTCGGTGAAGGCGACTGGCATATCGCAGATCAGCGCCACCGTGAGCTTCGATCCGGCGAACGCGGGCGTCAACCCTGCCTCCTGGACCATTACGTCTCCCTCGTCGGGAGGGGGAACGCTCAGCAATCCAACCAGCAGTTCCGTGACGTTTACCGCTCCCTCCACTCCGCCCGCCGCGAATTTACCTGTAACCATTAAGGCGACCTCTATGTCCGATTCAACGAAGTCAGGCTCCGTAACGGTCACTGTGCTCGCGATCATCGTTTCCGTCTCGCCGGTCTCAGCCATCATTCCAGCGAATATCACCCAGGCGCTCATCCCTACGGTTCTGAACGACCCTGTGGATGCGGGCGTCAACTGGACCATCACGCAAGGCACCCCCCCTTCCGCGTGTGCGTCGACGTGCGGTACGTTCTCGCCCACCAGCACGTTGAGTGGCACACCGACTACCTACACGGCACCTACAGCGGTGCCAACTCCCGCGACGGTGACGCTCACCGCAACCTCGGTGGCCGACACAACTAAGTCGGCCGGTGCCACAATCACGGTGACCAATGGCACGGTTAAAATTGTGCCCGCCACGTTGAACTTCGGCAGCGTCAAGGACGGCCACACCAGAGCCCTGACGACAACGCTGACCAACACCGGCACTTCCGCCTTGAACATTACCGGCATCACCGTTACCGGAAACAATCCCCCCGAATTCTCTCTAACCACGAACGCCTGCGGTTCCAGTGTCGCTGCAGGAGTCTCTTGTAACCTCACCGTCACCTTTCAGCCTGTCAGTAATGTTATCTACAACGCCGTTCTGAACATCAACGACAGTAGTCCCGACAGCCCCCAGCAGGTGGCCTTGGCTGGACGTGGTCAGTTCGGGCGAGGAGGTTTCGCTGCAGTGACTCCCGCCCTAGCCGCGAACAGATTCCCGTCTGTGCCGCTTCCCACAGGGCCCAATCTTGTTGGCACGCAGGTGCTGGACCTGGTGGATCCCACGCGCAACGATCCATTTCTGGCCAATGGTGTTAAGCGAGAGCTGCTGGTGCGGCTCTGGTATCCTGCCTCCCCCGTTCAGAGTTGCCGGAGCGCGGACTACGCCTCGCCGCGAGTGTGGACCGATTTCTCCCGGTTATTGGGAGTTCCGCTGCCGCAAGTCACCACCAACAGTTGTTGGAAGGCTTCCATGACGGACGGCGCTCATCCCGTGGTCGTTTTCACCCACGGCTATACGGGCACATTTACCGACTACACTTTTCTTTTTGAGGATCTCGCGAGCCGAGGGTACGTTGTTGCCTCGGTGGATCACACGTTTGAAGCTACCGCGGTTGAGTTTCCCGATGGCCGGCTTATCGAGTCGGTTTTTGGCAGCCACCTCGGGAGCACCATGCGTGCCGATGAACAGTCCATGGACTATGCCGTCTCGGTGCGCTTGAACGACTTGCAATTTGTGGTGAATGCACTGGAGTTGCTGAACGCCGGCGACAGTAGCCTGTTCGCCGGCAAACTGGACATGTCCCGCTTGGCCCTTGCAGGCCACTCCTTGGGCGGACTGACGGCCATCTTGGGCGTCGAACAAGATTCGCGTTTCCGCGCGGGCGTCGTTCTCGATGGCGTGGTGCCGAATTCTGCCCTCGGCGGGACAGAAACACCGATGCTTTTCCTGGCGGCCGGGCGAGACACTTGGAGCCAAGAGGAAACCCGCTTGTGGAGCGGCCTGCGGGGTCCCCGAATCGCCGTCAATCTCCGGGGCGCCGAGCATGTGGCGCTTTCCGACGCGGTTTGGCTGGCAATAGGTGCGATACAGACCGGCACCATGGGGCCGGACAAAACAGTTGCGGCCGTACGAGAGTATGTCGCCGCATTTCTCGACACGCATCTTCTCGGCAAGCCGCTCGATCCGCTGTTGGCCGGACGCTCATCGGAGTTCCCCGATGCGACGGTGACGACGCGCAAAGAGTTGCTGCGCGCCAAATACTGAGCAAATTGCGTTTTGTGCTTTCACCCGGAAAGTCGCAAGCAATCACCGAATAAGATGCTGCACAATTTGGGCAGCTCATCTGACTAATCGGGCGGGTGAGGTCACTGGATTGTGTCGGTCGCCCTCCAGCCATTCAGAGCTTAAGTACTATTGACACGAATTCCGCCTTCCTATAATTTCCGCGTCAATCCACTCCGGAAGCAACGGTCCCACCCCTGATTCCTCCCGGTGCCCAGGCTCAATTTCCGATCCGTTCTCGACTTGGAGGAGTACGGAATGCGGTCGGAGGAAATGACGGGGTGTATTTGTGCGCGTACACAATTGGCGATGGCGCTTGCCGTTGCCAGTCCATACCCAGGCCCAAACTTCAGCCGGGCCACGGTGGCCCTTCCGACCACGATAAGTAAACCCAGCCGTCCAACGCTTGGGCTCTTCCGTAGAGGCTCTCCCTCAAACACGTTCCAGTCAATCCAAGCGCATACAACGTACGAGACGATCCCTGTAGGAGGCCCGTGTGCGCACTTCGAATTCTCGTGCCAGCTTTGGAAGAAGGAATGGTGTGAACGACATTACTCTAGGTGGAGGCATGCTACATACCACCGCTGCCCCATCTCGCGCATTGATGCCCACAACGCCGGATGAGCGCGTGAGAAAGGTCCTGCGGATGGTTGAGTCTGGGACGACGTTCACCATCCGCGAGCTGGCCCTCGAATTCCACCTGAGCCCTACGTATCTCCAGCGACTGTTCAAGCACCAGACCGGGGTTTGCATGGGTGAGTGGTTAAACGAACAAAGACTTCAGAGAGCAGCGCGCCTGCTCGCAAGCAGCTACATGAGCGTGAAAGAAATTGCGCACTCCGTTGGATATGAACATGCTTCCAGCTTCATCCGAGCATTTGAGCGACGCTTCATGCAGGCTCCGGCGCGCTACCGAAAACAAAACGATTACGCAAAATGCTAACGAAAGACCAATTATGCTAATGACTTTTTCTTGTAGGCTGCGCGCGTCGGGTAGTAAAAGAAACTAATTTCGCAGTCGCGTAACTTCTGGCGATTACCAGCATCTGGCGGGAGATTCCGCGATTGCTGGAACGACAGCTGTTTGGAAATGTGCCAAACAGGAGGGATGGCGCGCTTTTCAGGCCAAGGAGATCAGAAATGAGAACAATAAAGCTCGCGTCGGTTGTCGCATGTTTGGCATTGTTATTCTTTCCGGGGGTGGCGTTCGCCCAGAGCGACCCAGGGGTGCAGGGTGGCCCCGCACGCGCCGGCTTGCCCCTGGCTTCTGTAAACGCGAACGACGGCAGTTCGCAGTTTTTCCAGAACGGTCTGGCCCGCTTCCAGGACATAGAGTCCGTCTCGAACAGCCCTACTGGCAACAACGGTCTGGGACCGCGGTTTAACTCGAATCAATGTAGTTCCTGTCACTCGCAGCCTGCCGTCGGTGGGACAGGGCCTGCGATGAATCCCCAATTCGCGTTCGCCGGTAGTTCGGTCGCGCCCAATGACACCACCCCGTCCTTTATCACGGTCAACGGCCCGACGCGCGAAGCGAGGTTCCCGTTCTTCTTTGACCAATTCGGCAATCCCAACCCGAACGCACGCAACGGCGGAGTAGAGGATCTGTTCACTGTCTCCGGCCGCGCAGATGCGAGCGGTTGCAGTCTGCCGCAGCCCAGCTTTGCCTTAGCGCAGCAGACCAACAACATCATTTTCCGCATTCCCACACCGGTTTTTGGCGCAGGGTTAATAGAGAATCTGGACGACTCAACTTTGTTGCAGAATCAGGCGGCCAACGCCAACAATAATTTTGGCATCAGCGGCACCTTCAACCACAACGGAAATGATGGCACCATCTCCCGCTTTGGCTGGAAGGCGCAGAATAAGTCGTTGGAACTGTTTGCTGGCGAGGCTTACAACGTAGAGATGGGTATCTCCAATGAGATTTTCACGCAAGATCGGCCGCTGCCGGGCGAGGACCAATTGGGAAGAGGGCTGCCGGCGAGTTGTCTGAATCTTGGCGGAAGCGGCTACCCGGAAGACACAACCAACTTCACGGCAAAGACGGGCTCGGACCAGTTTGCAACGAACGCTTCGATACCCAGCGACACCGTGATGTTCGCGATGTTCATGCGGTTGCTGGCTCCGCCGACACCCTCCGCGACCACTCCGGGTAGCGCGGCTTCGATTGCCAATGGACGCCGACTGTTCAGTGCTATTGGTTGCGCGACCTGCCACAATCCGACGGTTGGCAACACGCAAGCGTCGAACTTCACCACTTCGTTGAGCAGCGCCCCGGTGAACGCATTTTCGGATATCGAGATTCATCACATGGGTGTTGGTTTGGCGGACAACGTTTCGCAGGGTGGAGCAGGCGGCGACCAGTTCCGCACGGCTCCCTTGTGGGGACTCTCGCAGCGCATTTTCTTGCTGCACGATGGCCGCACAACGAATTTGCTGTCGGTGATCCAGGCTCACCAGAGCAGCGGTTCCGAAGCGACTCAGGTCGAAGAGAACTTTGACTTACTTTCGCCAAGCCAGAAGCAGGACATCTTGAACTTCCTGCGCTCGCTGTAATTCCTTAACAACAACTCACCGGGCGAGGCACGGACGTCTCGCTCGGATTCAGCCCCTCTGAGACAAGGGCGGCCCGAACATGCAGAATGCCTTCTCGCGTTCCATGGTACTTCTTGGGTTTTCTCTATGCCTGCTTGTCCGGGCACAGGGCGCCCCTCAAAGCGGGGGCGACTTTGCCAACAATCCGCAGGCGAAAAAGCTGCCGACCGGGGTCATCCTTGTTAAGGGCGCTTGGTCGAGTGCCAGCGATTCGGTGACTCCTCTCCCAGAGGGTGGGAGAGTAGCCGACGATGTCTATAACAATCAGTATTTTGGCCTGACGTACGCTCTACCGGCCGGCTGGATCGAGAAGTATAGCGGCCCGCCTCCATCGGACAGCGGCTACTACGTACTCGCGCAGATTCGGCCCGCAGACACATTCAAGGGGCCAGGTCGCGGCAGTATCTTGATCGCCGCCCAGGATTTGTTCTTCACGGTAACGCCAGCTGGGAACGCGCTGGAGCTGATCAATTACACCAACGACAATTTGAACGCGGATTACAAAGTCGAACAACCACCGACGCCGGTCACCATTGCCAGACATTCCTTCGTCCGCTTTGACTACTTTTCGCCCATTGCCGACCTGCATTGGCACGTCCTGGTTACTCAAATCCGCTGCCACATGGTTCAGTTTGTGTTTACCAGCCGCGACACAAAGCTAATAGAAAGCCTCATCCAAGGAATGAACACAATAGATTTGCCAGCGGACGCCAGCCCTATCTTGGGGACGGGCGGCGGTGATGTCCCCATATGCATCAAGGACTACGCACGCGATGAAAACGTAATCGAGAGAGAGGAACCAGTTTTTGCCGAGCGCACATTCAACCCTGTTCCGGTCCGGATCGTCGTCGATAAAGAAGGCAAGGTCAAACACATACATTTCTTGAGCGCCTTCCCTGCTCAGGCCAAAAGCATTACCGACGCTCTTTTGCGATGGAGGTTCAAACCTTACTTGCGTGGCGGAAAGCCGGTGGAGGTGGAAACCGGCATTATGTTCGGGCGTTTGCCACGCCTCATGACGCCCCAGTCAACCGATGCGGTAAACGAATGACCAACTTTTATCTGCCCACGAAGAGAGACAGAGCGCAGAGAGCAACCTAGGGGAAAAGCTCCATGAGATAGCGGTAAGAATCCGTTTCGCCGAGGACCATCCAGCCATCACCTAAAAACTTGCGGGTTACGCGGAAAAAGCGAACGGGTCGACCGTCAGGGGGCGCGCCACCATCCACGGTAATTTCCGCGCGAACGAGCGTCACCGGTCCACCGATTTTGCCGCGCGCTGCGATCGACGTGAACTCCACATCACGCTGCACAAGCGGCGCAACGGGTTCGACCGGCAAGCCCGCCCGAGCCTCGGCCACGAGCCGTGCAACATCCTTCGGGCCCCTTCCCGAATACTCGTTCAGCAGTTCCTCGCGAATCGCGTCGCGCATGCCGTCTTCCACGGGACGGACGCGCAGGTACATCTTGAGGCCGGTAAATCCGATGAGGGCCACTATCGCAACAACAGCGTGCCAGCCCCTCAGCTGCACATTGTACTCGGCCATCGCTGTTCCTCCGCGGAAACGGTCAGCACAGGTTGATCTATTCTCGCGTAGGTCAAGGGAAGGCCGGCACTGCGGGTTAGTTGAAGCGCGGAAAGGGTCAACATCACGACTCGCAACCAGGGCTTTCATCTGAAAACGTGATCATCCGCCAATTCTCGACAAGGAGAGCTCGGGTTCGCTCACACTAGCGGGCTGGTCCATAGTGTGGTAAACCACGGCAACGCGAACAGCAGCCAGAATGATGCGGTGTCTGTGAGGCTGCGGTTAAGGAGGGGCAGTGAAGAATAGGGTTGGGTCTCGCAGCTTCTTTGAGGGCGCGGTTTCGCGGCGCAAGTTTATCGGGCAGGCGGCCACAACAGCGATTGGCTTCTCGATCGTGCCGCGGCGGGTCTTGGGCGGCGCAGGATATGTTGCGCCGAGCGACAAGGTCAATATTGCTTTTATCGGCGTCGGCTCGCAAGGTTTGCGCGTGATGCTTCACTTTTTGCGCCAACCGGACGTGCAGGGCGTGGCGGTGTGCGACCCCAATAAAACCAGCGCGAATCATCCACAGTGGGATACGCACGAGTTCTGCAAGTCCGTGCGCAATTTGCTGGGCGTCGATACCGGATGGGATTGGCTCAGTCCGGACGAACCCATTCAATTGAACCATACGCTCCGGGTGAGTAGCGGTGTCGCCGGCCGCGAGCCGTGTCAGAGAATCGTGGATGCCTACTACGGTACTCAGCAGCGCTCCGGTGAGTATCGTGGCTGCGCGGCTTATAGTGACTTCCGCGAGCTGCTGGAAAAGCAGAAGGATGTCGACGCCGTGGTGGTTTGTGCGACGGATAACTTGCACGCGGCTGTGTCCGTGGCTGCGATGAAGAAGCGCAAACACGTTTTTTGCCAGAAGCCTTTGACGCACACGATCTATGAAGCGCGGCGCATGGCCGAAATTGCGCGTGAGACTGGTGTGGCGACGCAGATTGCAGTCGGCAACCAAGCATCCGAAGACACACGTTTGCTGTGCGAATGGATTTGGGGCGGCGCGATCGGGCCGGTGCGGGAGGTCGCTAACTGGTCCAGCCGTCCTTTCTGGCCGCAGGGGATCGAGCGTCCTAAGGACGCGGAGCCCGTGCCGACTGGTTTGGATTGGGATTTGTGGCTCGGCCCGGCGCCGGAACGCTCGTTCAACCACGCGTACGTGCCTTTTGTCTGGCGCGGATGGGGAGACTTCGGTTGCGGCGCTCTAGGCGATATGGGTTCCTACAGTTTCGACACAATTTTTCGGGTGTTGAAGCTCGAGGCGCCCGTGAGTGTGGAGGCGAGTTCGACGGATCGCTACGAAGAGACGTACCCGCTCGCGTCGATCATCCATTACAACTTCGCGGCGCGGGGCGACATGCCTCCGGTGAAATTTACGTGGTATGACGGCGGTCTGAAGCCGCCGCGACCGGAGGAGTTGGAAGAGAACCGTCCGTTCAAGGTAGAGGGCGAAGACGGGGATGAAGGGCTTCTTTTTGTGGGAGATCGCGGGAAAATCCTTTGCGGATTTAATGGGGCTGGCCCGAAGCTTATTCCTGAAGTGAAAATGAACAGCTACAAACAGCCGCCAAAAACGCTTCCCAGGTCGCCAGGCAATGAACGCGAATGGCTGGACGCCTGCAAGGGAGGCAAAGTCAAGCCTGGTGGAAATTTCGAATTCTCGGGGCTGGTCACGGAGACTTTGCTTCTGGGGAATGTTGCGACGCGTGCGGGAGGGAAACTCAATTGGGATCGCGCCGGCATGAAAGTGAACGCGGATGCGGCGCAGAAGTACGTCCGTCCGGAACGTCGAAGCGGCTGGGATCTATAGCTAGTACCTCATGAAGAATCGCCAAAAGGAGGCGTCCATGTCGGAGATGTCGAGAAGAGAGTTTGTCAAAAATGCGGCAACGCACGCCGCCGCGGCCGGGTTTATCTCCGCAGGCGGGCTGGAGCTTAGCGCCAATCCGTTGGGCATGCCGATTGGATGTCAAACCTGGCCTGTGCGGGAGATGATCGCCAAGGATTTTCCTGGCACGATCAAGCAGCTTGCCGACGCCGGGTTTCAGGCGGTTGAGTTGTGCTCGCCGGTAGGTTACGCGGAACACGGCTTCGCTGGCCTGGGCAAATACACGGGAACTGAGCTGCGCCAAATTCTGGGCGATGCCGGTGTCACATGTGTGAGTTCGCATTTCGGCATTAAAGAACTCCGTGACGATCAGGAAGGCCGAATTGCCTGGGCGAAGGATGTCGGCTTGACCCAAATGATCGTGCCAACGCTCGAGGGACCGAAGAAGCCAACAATGGAAGATGTGAAGCGAGCCGCCGACGAATACAACAAGATGGGCGAACGGTCGTCCAAGGCTGGCATCCAGCAGGGTCTTCACAATGAGGATTTCGAGCTCACGACGGTTGACGGCAAGCGGACCTATGACTTGTTGCTGGGCCTTCTCGATCCGAAGCTGGTCAAGTTCCAGTTCCAGGTCTCCACAATCAGCGAGGGCTACGACGCCGCGGAGTATTTTACGAAATATCCTGGCCGCTTCATGTCCATGCACGTGCAAGGCTGGTCAGCCGAAGCCAAGAAAATCCTGCCGGTGGGGCAGGACAGCCTGGATTGGAAAAAGATTTTTACAGCGGCGAAAACGGGCGGCATAAAGAATTACTTCGTCGAGATGAACCTGGACATGATGAAGGCGAGCGTTCCCTACCTTCGCAAACTGCAAGTCTGACAAACGAAAGTGTGCGTTAGCGGTAGGCGCCGGGGGCTTTGCACATGAGGCGCTTGCGATTAGTTGTTGGCACCGCTGCTGCTCGGCGGCTAGAGCGTGCGTTCTGCTAGCGAGAGCGCGAGTTGGAGTAGCTGCTGGCGCGCGACCATCGGCATGGGTTCGCGGGCGGAGGGAGGTTGCGCGGGGGCGCGCGAAAGCGCTTCCTCGATGCGGTTTACGTCGAGGCCGCCAGCGGTACTGCCTTTGAAACGGTTGAGGACTTCACGGGCTTTTT
>Ga0307479_10000186_pt1 | contig 57999 bp, 98 predicted proteins | sample atmos_gasesECM4C_FD_203743 | JGI IMG/M metagenome (GOLD analysis project Ga0307479, IMG submission 203743) | Hardwood forest soil microbial communities from Morgan-Monroe State Forest, Indiana, United States - atmos_gasesECM4C_515 | ecosystem: Environmental > Terrestrial > Soil > Temperate...
GGTGAAGCTCGGTCTGACCGCGGGGGCGCTGTGGCCGAAGCCCAAGACCGATTTGGACCACGTTCAAGCGAGCGCGTTCGGCAGTCCCCTGGATGAGCCGGGCGCTAGCTGGGCCACTATCGAGGCGCGGCTAGCGACGATGTACTCGCTGGCGTAGCTTAGGCGCGGATGCGAGCTTCTTCCTCCGAGAACAGCACGACGTTTGCTGATTCCATCCCATCCGCATACGCCCGCAAGGCGCCAGCTCCGGTCACGGCTTCCTGATCTCCGCCAGGATGGCGTTTCCGACGTGTTTATCCCTGCCACTGCGTAAAATGTCTGCATTTCTGGACGCAACTCCGTCTGCTTCTCGTGCTGCGCGCCCCAGGGCTTCGGCGGAGGGGAGCAGGTATGCAGTAGCTTTGAAAAGTGAGCCATCAGAGCGAATGGATTCTACATTCGACGGACAAGTATCTGGAACTTCCACCATCAGCAGTTTCACTTCGGCTTCTTCACTTCTACCCATTGCTTGACGATGAGCGCCACACCAATAGTGATTAACGCCATGTGGACGACGATAAAGAAACCCGTAGGACGAGAGTTGAGGGCAAACAGCGCAATGCCAGCAACTACGTATAACCAACCACGATATTTCATTTCGGCTCCTTCTCGCCATTCAGCCGCCGCTCCCACTCCGCAAGCAGGGCGGGACGATTGCAGTAGCATTTGGATTTAATCGTTCTCACTGGCTCTAGTGGAGCATCGAGCACTTCGACCTCTCCCCTATCTCCGCAGTTGGGGCACTTCCGGCGCACATTGTCGATAGCCATGTCGATCACCGGACTATTAAGCAACGCTTCCAGGAAGGCGCCCGTATTTAACTTCTGTCGTTGTGCTTCCGCCTCGCCTTCGATATGAACATGCCCGGTCCAGTTACGTGGCTGGCAGTCTTGCTGAAGCGCGCGCAACTCCCCCAGCCTCGTGATCAGGCGCTCGTGAATGCCCATCAGAGCATTACAGATGTGGCAACTGACTAGATTGAGTCCGTGAATGCAACCGCCCACGACTTCGCTCACTTCGGCTCCTTATCGTTTGCTACCTTGCGCAGCAACGTCAGACACGTCCCGCAGCGGTGACACGCGATGATTCCAGTCGTTCCGCAATGCGGACAGGGACCGTTGGGGCGCGGTACTGCTGTCTTGGTTTGAGGGTCAGGCACGTGGCTCCTTCTCGCGGACCGCGTCGGCCTTGGCGCGCACCCGCCTGTTGCGAACATAGTTCGTGTTGTAGGCGCGCCGCCTTTCCCGCTGCTCGGCAGTATATTTTCGCGCACGTGTACCTCTCTCGCCTCTCTCGCCAGTCAAGGCAAATAGAAGCCGTGCCGCACCCTTCGCTTTGACGCTGTCATCCTCAGCGTCCTTGGCAATGGCGACCTGTAATTGCATGGCGCGAGCTACAAGATCCATGCACTCGCCGCATAGTACTAATGCGGGCCGCACTCCAGTCTTGGGATGTAAGTCAAAGGCCCCTAGGTGTTCACACTCTTTCATGTAATCCCATCAATTGGCGGTGTCGATTGTCTTAATTTTCATTTCGGCTCCTTCTCGCGAGCGGCGTTCACGCGGCGCTGGAGTTCGTCGCGCTCCGCTCGTAGTCCTATCACTTGCTTTGCCTGAGCGTCGGCGCGATGTCCGGTGCCATCACCATTCTTAATCCATTGACGCTTCCGGCATTTCTCTAGCTTTGGCAGTTTCATTGAGCAGACTGAAACCATTGACCGCCGCCCAGCGCATAAGGCATATGACAATATCTGCATATTGGGAGACTTCTCGACCACAATCAGCGTGATCCAATCACCGTCCTCGCTGATCTTTAGCCGCCGCGTGTGTCCCGCGTTGTTCTGGTAGGAGACGTTCATGCTGCCCCCGCGATCTGCTTCGGCGCTTTCCCGCCCGGCAGCCGGAACTCGGGATGCTCCGTGATCATGTGCTGCGTCATATCCCCGAACGTTTTGTTGCAGCAGGGGCATACTCCATGCGCGATGCGGCGCTCCACCTTGCGCTTCTCCCTGACGGCCTTGTCGCGTTCACGCTGGGCGACCAGTCGCGCGTGCGCGGCCTCATTGAGTTTAGCCTGAAGCGCACTGATCTCCGCGTCCTTCTGTTCGCGCAGCACTTCAACCGAACTCTTTACGAAGGTCTGAACATGCCCATTAGGACAATAAAAGTTCCTCTGATCGCTGCGGCGTTCACTGCACCAGTGTTCGGGCACGCCAAACGCACTCCCGCAGCTACAACAGGTAAGCGTCGTCACACAGCCCCCTTTTGTTTCCGGCGCAACTTTGGCGGCAGTTCCTGCGGCATCTCCGTGAACGGCATGGCTTGGGAGAGCAGCCGTTCTACAAGCACGTACAGTTTGTCGTTGTGTTTGGCGGCCAGCGCCTTGATCTGCTTGTACAGAGCCGGAGAGATAGGTACGTTAAGATGGGGGGTTTTGGATGCCATGCGCTTCTGATCTTAAGGTACCTTTAAGAAAAATACAAGCCCACAGTTGAAATAGGGGCTTGACAGCCTTAAAGAAAGGTTTAAGCTAGTAATCAAGGCCGGGGCGCGCAACCTAAGCCGCTCCCTCCGAGGCGGCGGCGGATGCAGTCAGCGCCCCGGCCCGGAAGGATCATCATGAGACTGTACCTAGAATCTGCGGGCGATTTCAGCATCAAGATGCACAAAGGGACGACCACAAAATGCTCAACGATTAGCGTTGCTGATGCGCGTAACCTGTGGCAGTCTGGACAGGTTACAGACACCAACATCGCGTTTCAACGGCTAGTTGAGCATAATTTCGACCTAGGGGCAGTCAGGCGTTATTACGCCGATCAGCATGATAGGTGGGTTAAGCGCAACGCGGAGGCCGCCCAATGAAGTTTCGGTGCAGGAAAAACAACTCTCACGTGACTGAGTCAATCGACTGGTCTAAGGGTACAGACGGGGGACCTGTGCCTTACGTAGACCTCACTGGTCACGCTTGCCCGATTTGCGGACATGAACTTGAGCCCGAAGTTACAGCAATGGAGGAAGCCGCCAAATGACCTTCGACAATATGGATGATTACGCCAGCGATTTTTCCTCGGGGACCTGCCCTTCCTGTGGCCGCTCCATCTACATCGAGTCCGGCTGCGTGGCTTCCTGTCACCACTGCGGCTGGAGCGCGGAGCCGAGCCAGGATGAGCGGGAGGTTGAGCGCGAAGCCGAACTGGACGACCTGGGCGACGAGCCGATCATGCTGCGCGCGCTCGATGGCAGTGTGAAGGCGTGGCCGAAGGGAGAGGTGAGATGAGCATAGAGACCGAAGGACTAGGGCTGGCCGCGACTTCGCTTGAGCTGGCACGGGCTACGCTCGAACTAAAGGACCAGCGCGACCAACTACTGGCATGGCTGAAATGGAGCGTAAGCCACGCCGATGAGTGCCTAGGCGACCATCCATTACAGATTGACGCAGCTAGGCGCCTTATCGCCGCTGCGGAGTCCCAATGACGCCCGCCAAGCAGGACGCCGGGGCGCTGGCACCGATCGAGCGCATCGACGTGGCCGCGCAACTCATGCAGGTGATCGCCGCGAACCCGACCGCTGGTGCCGAGAACCTGAAGGCGCTGCTCGACGGGATGGAGCGCATCACTAAGTGGCAGGCGGAGCAGGAGTTCACGGCTGCGTTCGCGCGGCTGAAGTTCCCGCCGTTCCGCAAGACCGCCAAGGGGCACAACGCTAAGTACGCGCCCATGGAAGACATCCAGGAGGTCATCGACCCGATCCTGGCCGCGGAGGGCTTCACGCTCACCTACTCATCCGGCGAGGCCAACGCCAAAGGCGAGATCCCCACCTTCGGGCTGCTCTCTCACGTCGCCGGCCACTCGCGGACTGGGGTGATCTACCTGCCGGCCGATGTGACTAAAACGCACAGCGGGTTCACCACCATGAACGCCTTGCAGTCGGTCGGATCGAGCACTTCCTACGGGATGCGGTATGTCGCGAAGCTGATGCTGAATCTCCGGTTTGTTTCCGATGATGATGATGGCGCGGCCATCGGCTACATAAACCAGACGCGGATAGACAACATTGAAGACCTGATCCACGAGTGCGGCGAGCAGGTGCGCGCGCCGTTCCTGAACTTCGTTGGCGCCAAGGCGGTAAGCGAGATCCAGAACGGCGGGTACACAGCGGCAATTAACTATCTGGTTGCTAAAAGGCGGCAGATTGCGGAGAAGGCAAAGTGAAAGCGCTAGACCTTACCGGCCATCGCTACGGAAGATTAACTGTACTACGCCTGTTCGGACAGAAGGTGATTAACGGTGACACTAGGCGACTCTGGCTCTGTCGATGTGAATGTGGAAAGGAACTGAAAATTACCACTTCCCGTCTGCGCGCTGAGACGCGAGCATGTGTGAACTGTTCTCATCGCAAGCATGGCCATAGCGCGGGAGGAAAGGTATCGCCCGAATACAAGGTTTGGCAGGGTATGTGGCAGCGCTGCACAAATCCTCACTCGACCCGGTGGCGTCTCTATGGCTGGCGCGGGATTCGCGTCTGTAACCGCTGGCGCTCATTTGAGAACTTCTTTACAGACATGGGGCCTAGGCCATCGGCGCGGCACTCAATCGACCGGATAAACCCGTGGAAAGGATACAGACCATCGAATTGCAAGTGGTCTGACCCGATTCAGCAACGGCATAGCAGAAGAGACTATGTTGCAGCGCATGGGAGGGTGGCGTGAAGTTCTACGATGTGGACCCGCGCTCCGATGAGTGGCGACATTTGCGCCTGGGAATACCGACCGCCTCACAATTCCACCGCATCCTAACACCGAAGACTCGCAAGCTATCCAGCCAGTCCGAAAAGTATATGTGTGAACTTTTGAGCGAATGGATTACGGGCGAAGAGATCCATGTCACCGAGGGAGAGTCAGAATACAGGTCGATGTATATGCAGCGCGGCCAGGACATCGAGGACAAAATCTGGAAAGCCTATGAGGCGTTCGCAGAAGTTGAGACCTCGCGCGGCGGCTTCTTTACTACTGACGACGGCATGATCGGGTGTTCACCGGACAGACTCATTGGAACGAACGGAGACTTGGAAGCAAAAGCGCCTAAAATCAACACACAGGTGCGCTATGCTCTTTCGGGTCCAGATGAAGATTATATCTGCCAGCTTCAAGGGCGGCTCTACATCCACGAGCGGGAGTTCGTAGAGATTTTTCCCTGGCACGAGCGGCTGTTCATCCCGCCTGTTCGCGTTTATCGCGATGAGAAGTTCATCGCGGACCTCAAGAGCACGCTGGCGGCGTTCGTGGACACGATGCTCAACTGCCGGGTGAAGCTGGAGCAGCGCTACGGCCCGTTCACGCGGCCGACGGCAGAGGAGCCGTACAGCGGCGGAGATTTCATTACACAGGAGGACGAGGACATGATTCTGAAAGACGTAAGGGAGAGACGGAATGCCCGTTAAAAAAGAACGTGCAGTACTCGTGACGACCGCTCACAGAGGAGTTTTCTTCGGCTATGCCGCCGAGACGGGAGGGGCGACAATTAAGTTGCGGAACGCGCGACTGTGTGTCTATTGGTCAGCAGACCTGCGGGGCTTTATGGGGCTCGCATCGCATGGACCTAGTTCCAGTTGCAAAATCGGACCTGCTGCCGACATTGAACTGCGCGACATAACTTCGGTTTCGGAAGTGACTCCGGAAGCCGCTGATCGATGGGAGAAAGCCAAGTGGGCCTGATTCGCGGCGTGCTGCCCAATTGGGCTGAGGCATTCTCCGGCTACGGCGACGGCGACGGCGACGGCGACGGCTCCGGCTCCGGCGACGGCTACGGCGACGGCTCCGGCTCCGGCTACGGCTACGGCTACGGCGACGGCTACGGCGACGGCTCCGGCTCCGGCTACGGCTACGGCTACGGCGACGGCTCCGGCTCCGGCGACGGCGACGGCTCCGGCTCCGGCTCCGGCGACGGCTACGGCTCCGGCTACGGCGACGGCTACGGCGACGGCTCCGGCTACGGCTACGGCTACGGCGACGGCGACGGCGACGGCGACGGCTCCGGCTCCGGCTACGGCGACGGCTCCGGCTCCGGCTCCGGCGACGGCTATTGGCGGCTTATCGCTGCGCGATTCGCCGCCGAATGGGAACACGTAAAGGGCTTCATCGCATTTTGGAAATCTGATAAGGACGGCCTGCCATCAAATGGAGGCCATGAAACCGACAACGCCCGGCCTGGACTGGTGCGGACCATTAGTGGCCCGCTCGAAATATGCACGCGCCGCGCTTTGCATGGAACTCTAAGTCCGGATAAGTGGAAAGGTGAGCGTCTGTGGATTGTGGCTTTGCGCGGAGAGATCCAGGGTCAAGATGACAAAGTTGGAGCGCTTGAGCGCGAGATTATTTGCGAGGTGACAAGTGCCACGAGCTAAAACCGCAGAGGAAGTAATCGACACGTACCTGAGCACAGCCACGCAGGCCAAGCTGGAGCGGCTGCAAAGCGACCTGCGGGCCGTACTGCGCTGGAAGTTCAATGTGGGTGCGGAGTCTGCGCCGACCAAGCGCGCCCGCAAGCCTAAGGACTCCGCGAAGCTCCCGCTGGCCGCGATAGGAGAGGGCAATGGCTAAAGGTTATGACGTGAAGTGCGGAGAACTTGCCACGCTGTTCCTGGAAGATAAATATGGCGTGCCGCCTGTGGGCTCCGTGGACGGACTGGCGCAAGCTATCCAGGACGCGATAGAGGATTGGATGAGATTCGATGACGAGTTGGCCGGGCCGAAGGTGGCCGACAGCACGCCAGCAATTCAAACAGAGCGCGAGTCGCGGAGGAAGCCATGATCGCCCTCGCTGCCGTATCCGCGCTTGCGCTCACCGCCTGGCTGCTCAACCGCTTCTGGCGCGCGCCGTGTATCCTCTGTGGCCGCAGCGACCGGGCCTGCCTTACATGTGCCAGGGAAGCGGACAAGCGAATGCGAGGCGCGCAATGAGCAACGTCCACATCTACACCGCTCCTTTGCAGTCCGCCACTCAGTTCGTGGACCGCAATATCAAGCCACCTATCTGGCATCGGAACAAGCCGCGTACGCCGATTCATTGCTGGGCCTGTTGGCGGCGCAGGTGGGCAAAGTACCTACGTGTCCAGGTGTACTATGACAGCATCCGCTTTTGGTGCGCTCCGGGACGCGGATGCAAAAAGGAACGATGAGACGGCGCCCCCGCACTGACGCGAACTCCATGGAGATCGTCAAGGCGCTCCGGCAGCTCGGCTGCTCAGTTCGCATCACCTCCGCGTTGGGCCACGGATTCCCTGACCTGGCTGTCGGCCGCGCTGGGGTTAATCTGTTCCTCGAGGTGAAGGATGGCACGCGCATCCCGAGCCAGCGCAAGCTCAAGCTGGATGAGCAGCGTTTCAAGGACACCTGGGCGGGCCAGTACTACGTGGTCGAGAGCGTTGAAGAGGCTGTGGATTACGTGTTGGCGGAGTGCGGACAATGACCGCGAACGATAGTAAGTGGAAGCCGGGGGATACATTCAAGCTGGCGCTGCTATCCGGCGTTAAGGGTGACGCAGAGATTCACCGCGTAATTGAGCTCGAAGGAATCCGGGAGTTCGCAGTGCATCGTTCCGGCGAGGGGTTCTCTGTGTCTCATATTCCAACAGGTACGGCGGTCGGCAGGTCATGGTCCCGCACTCAACGCGGAGCCGTGTATCGTGCGCTGCGGCGTGCTCGACAAGTCGGCGCTGCCGCGATCCGGGCGGCGCTGGAGCGGGACAAGGAGGGAATATGAGCGGCGGTCACTTCGAGGATAAGAAAATATGCGGGCGGTGCCATCGCAAGGTGCCTGCTGGGTTGCTCGCTTGCCCGAACTGCGCGTTGATGGCGACCGGCATTCCCAACGATATTCGCATGATCGTAGTCGCCAATATCGAGAATGATGTCCATGTGTCGAAGACGGCCAAGATCGTCAATGAGAAGCTGGCTCCGCACTTTCCACGCAAGCGCGTTGATCCTAAGCGCCCCGACACTGGCGACAACTTCGAGTTTCCCGATGAACCGCTGCGCATCCGGTAATGGACCCCGGCCCCGCATGACGCCCAAACCGCCTAAGGGAAATCCTAATTGAACCGCGCAGAACCGTATGGCACGATGAACCATGAAGAAAACGATGCTGGTACCGAACAGCGAAATGCTGAGAGCGAATCCACACCTTCAGGCCGACTTGGGGCGCGATTACACCGCAAGCGTGGCAAGCGCACAGGAGGCCATCGCGTTGGCCGATAAGCTGGGGATCAGCTATTTCGACCTCGACGGCGTGTTCTACGGGCGCACCGCAAAGCGCTGGAACGCCGTCAGATGAGTTCCGTGGGCCTGATGCGTGAAAACCTCCGGGCCGCTGGCTCAGGAAGCGTTGACGGCCCACGAAAGCCCCGCGCGCTCGATTTATTCTGTGGTGCCGGTGGAGCAACTAAGGGGTTGCAAGGCGCGAAGTGATGCAGATTGATTGGATGAATCGAGACGAGATGTCGGAGTCAATTCCGCCGGCGTAATTCCGCCGGCGTACTCTGAGTGGATCGGACGACGAATAATGGAGCGCCTGAACCCATGACGCCCTCGCCGTCCGCGAAAGGCAGGCTGGCGCCTAACGCGGCGCTGTGGTAGAATAGAACTGCCCAATCGAGCACGTTAACGACTTGTGGGGGGTGCCTTCAACACCCTCCACGCCTCTTGAAGGGAGGCTGATGGCCAGGAAGACTAAGCGTAAAGGTATTTCACTCGCGCTCCGATTCTCGGTGATGCGTCGCGATTTCTTCCAGTGTGTGTACTGTGGTCGCAAGCCACCCGCTGTAGAGGTGCATCTTGACCACATCGTGCCTGTGGCCAACGGCGGAGAGACTATCTCTCAAAATCTAAGAACCTCATGTCACGATTGCAACGCCGGCAAAGGTACCGCCCAAGCCGAGTCGATCCTCCAGCAGCAGCCAGTTGAGGTATTTGTTACTGACGATTGGCCGCGCGGTGTAGTTGTCGCCGAAAACTCTAGACCTTTCCCTGTTCGCGGAAAGTACCACCTTGAGCGAGTTTTAGACTCAGTGGACCGCGCTTGGTGGTCGGCTTGGCGCAGACAATCGAGAGAGTTTGATATTGAGGGTCTATGCGATCCCGAATATCCGGAGGTTCTGGAGAGTGCCAAATGAAGCGGGGCACGCCGCGCCATCCCAAAACCTACGCACTCGCTGAAGCGCTGCACGTTCCACTGCCGCACGCCGTGGGCATCCTGGAGATGCTATGGCACCACGCCGCCGAGCACACACCTACGGGTCACCTAGGGTCCCTCCCTGACTCCGCCATAGCCGCGGCGGTAGGGTGGCTGCCTGTAAACGGAACCAGGACAGCCAGGGTGCTTATAGATGCGCTGGTGTCCTGCGGATGGATACACCGTCACGACCTATATCGCCTCTATATACATGATTGGCCTGAACATTGCGAGCAATCTGTAATTAAAAGACTGGAGTACAGCTCGAAGGATTTTCTACCGATATACAGCTATTCTCTAGATAATCGCAAGAGATTCCCTAGAGAATCTCTTCCCTCGCGCGAGGCAGAGGTAAAGGCGAAGGCAGAGGTAAAGGCAATCAAACCTTTTCGCGACGAAAAACAAAAATTGGCCTTCGAGGAATTTTGGAAACTCTACTGGCGCAAAGTAGCACGGTCGACAGCTGCCAAAGTGTATGCAATTAAAGCATTAACTGAGGAATTGCAAATCCAGATCGTCCAAGCTGTTCGCTTGCAAACTGCTGAAATGATGGGAAGAGAGCCTTCGAAGCGTCCGCACGCGTCGACCTGGCTCAATGCTTCCCGGTGGGAAGACGAAGTTCCGTATCTCGCTTCGAACGGGCAAGCTTCGCAGAGCGCAGGCACAGCGGAGGAGCTACGGGCGCTCAAGGCCGAGGCCGCTCCATGGCTCGCAGACCATCCAGGAGCCACGCTGAACGATTTTGTGGACTGGCAGGTATCTCAGAACGGAGAACACTCATGATCCTGGGCGCGCTGCGGTCGCAGTTGAACACCAACGCGGGCGAGAACGGGCACGGGATGAGAAAGGCAGCGGAATGAAAACCTTGGACAGCGGTGATAAATGCCCGGTGTGTGGAGAGAATCAAATGCCCGCTTGGAATCCGCTAGGCAAGGAAACGGCGCGCGCCTGCCAAATGTGCGGCCACATTGAAGAGCGGAGCACCGACGGCTTGAGAAAGGCTAGAGTATGAGCGGGCGGCGTGGCCTTTGTGTGTCAGTCTCGGGGGAGGTGGCCGCTTAGGTCGCGCCGTCCGCTGATGGCCAAAGGACCAGTTCACCGCCCGATGACCAAGCGCATGGCGCTCGCGCTGCGCAGGGCCGCGAAGCTCGCCACCGAGCGCCGTATGGAGGCCCACCACGCCCGCAATCGCGGATGGTGGGATGGCCTCACCGATGAAGGCCGCGCGGACTGGATGCTTGAACGAGCGCGCCGGATCGCACCCGAGTTTCAGGAACTGGCCCGCGAGGCTTCAGCGCGCAAGGCGTCAGCCGCCAGATGGGCGATTCCCGGCGTTTCCGCGAGCCAGGATCAATCGGCGCCCAGTATCCGGCCGACGACGCGCCGATGATGCTCGCGCCGCCGCCTTCCGCGCTCCTCGAGCCAGGCGAGACAGCCGATAAAGCCGAAGGCGAGGCCGGCGAGGAGCAGGGTGTCGGGGGTCATTGGGCGGCCTCCGCCGCCCGTTGCGCAGCTTTCAGCGTCTTGAACTTGCCGATGGTCTCGAAGTTCCGGATCAGCGCGTAATGGCTATCCGGATACGTCGTAACGTGTTTCCCATCCCGGATCGCTACCACCGTGCTGATCGTGAATCCAGCGGCGCTCCAGTGACAACCAACACTTGCAGGTTTCCATTGTAACTTCATGACAAGGGGGCCTCCCAGCCTCCGCACCCGGCCCGCTTGTGGCAGACCGGACGCGCAGGGCGCTCGATGAGCGCTAAACGCCGCCCATGGGAGCAGCGCCTTGCAAACCCTTTGCTTCACGTTCAATCAGCGAGTCCGGCAGTTCTCGCCATCCGTTCCAATGCAGGAACTCGAACTTAACCGGCGACTGATCGAAGTTCGCGCAATCCTGGCAGTATTTCTTCCATGCTGCAAGAACCTCGCGCACCGTCAGTTTGTTAACAATCGCCACTTCCGCAAGCCACGTTGCAAATTCAATCGTCATAGATTTGCGCCTCCCAGCGCATCGGTCTAGCGACCGCCGAAACGTACCCGAAGCACGTTTCGACCGCGCTAGTGCCTGCGTGCCTCTTCGTCGGTCCACTGATCCCATTCAGCATCTTGCGCCTGCGCACACGAAAAGCAACGCGCGAAAGACGATGGACACGGCTTACCGCATTCCTCGCAGTTTGAGTCCAGCGCATCGGCTTCTGCTGCGATGCGATCGAACAATTCATCGGCGTTCATGCGGCCTCCTTTTGGAAATCGCCGATCCAGGGTAGCTCGCTGTGAATTGCTTCACGCTGCGTCCTGCCGCTAAATCGTATCGACCATGGATTAGCAGCCGGCCCGATATGGGCGCCCAACTTCGCCGGCTTCAGGAACACAAGCAAATGGGCATCCTCGATGCCCATGAAGTCGATTAGCTTCTGCCCGTGCTTCTGGCACATAGTCAGTATCGCGTGGCGACCCTGGCGCATCGAATAGCCAATCAAGACGCGCGTTTCGCCCCGTTCGGCGATCAGTTCGTAGCGCGTCGGTCCAAGGTGCAGCCGTTCCATTTTCTCTTGAATCGTCATACTCGCGCGCTCCCCATCCAAACAAACTCGCACTCATCGAAGCGAACGTAACCCGCAAACGGCCTCGTGTGAACCGCAAACGCGTTGCCTCCGTATGTGTAACTGGAAGCCATACCCACCACGTTTCCGTCGATATCCACCACGTCGCCACTCGGATAGCGCTCCTGCAAGCCATTGCCAGTCAAGCGCACGCGCACCTTGCCATCAGCCGTCAAATGACGCGTGTCGCGTCCGATCTCGCTCACCATTTCAACCAGGCTCAAGTCTTTCATCTTCCAGCGGCCTCCCAGCCGCATCCCAACTATGCCATCCGCTTTTGCGCGTTTCAATACGGATTAATCCTAGAACGGGCCCGATTCGTTCCTAGTACAATCAGTAAGGCGCGCTCCGGGAAAACCTGGGAATCAACCGATTCTGTCCAGACGTGGCGCGCTTGCCATTCCAGCGAATGCATCCTGCGGGCGCCATACCCTCGCGCGGGCTGTCCGCTTACGCTTGGCCTGCAGGAAAGCTGCCAGCGTTCCACGCGAAACCCCTAGTGCCGATATATCGGCAGCGTAACCCAGCGTCCACGCAAAGAGAACAAGCTAGGGTGAGGCCAAACGCGAGCGTCCGCTCTCACGCGAGACAAGCGAGCGAGATCGCCCACGATTCGATACAACCGACAAACTCACGCCAGACGGCACCGTAGAATCAACAGCATACTTAATTCTGGAAAATAGCGTACGATTGTCGCCGAATGTCGCACGCGAGTGATACTCTCAATCCGTTGTTATCGCGTGAGTTAACGTGTGCTCCTAAGCGCTGCTTTAACTGGGATTCCAACCGCGTACCGCAGCTCAAGCGCGCGCTCCAAGCTGGTGATATCCAGGCCGAACGCCGGCGTCGTAGGCTTGTCGCTAGGCCGGCGGAATAGTCCAGGGGGTGGGCGGGGGAGTGCCACCCCTACTTGATGAAGAGAATACATATTTTTTTGCGCGGGAATTTTTTGGTCAGGGTTTACGCTTCGGGTATGCGGCTGGGCGAGTTGCTGGTAGAGTTGCGGGACGAGGCTCGGAGGCTGGCGGAGGCGGTACGGGTTCTCGAGGAGAGGATTGCGGAGATGGAGAAGGTTCTGCGGGAGCAGGAGCGCGTGAGGAAAGCGGCGGGGGGGTGGGACTGAGTGCCGGTGGGCTAGGTTTGTGGTTTTTTCGCGCTTCCTCACCCCCCTACCCCCCTAGGTTTCAGGCGCACGCTGCGCTACGGAACTGCATGACCATCCGGGGCAGAAGGCCCCACGGCGCTGATTCGCGCCGTCACCTTTCGAGCGGGCTACCTGCTTGCGCTACAGTACTGGCTTGTCCAACTCGTGTATCGTTCGGCGGATCTTCCTCTGGTAAGCCTGAATCCTTGCGGCGCGGGGCTTGTTGGGTTGGGACCGCCAGATACTCCGAAGATGGGGCGCTGGGTGGTGCTATCGGGATGCCTCCCGAGCCTTCGCGCTCATCCGCCGTCACGTGTGACTCAGCGGAGAACGAAGGTCTTAATTTCCATTCGGCTATGACCGCTCCGTTTTGAATAATGCGGGCACAGTGCGGAATCGGAGGCGCTGGGTAGCCTTTAGGTTGATAGCCAGCGCGCACCATTTCAAGATAATCATTCATCCACTCGGCTAGAGCGTCGGATGTTGCGGCCTTGCGCCACACAAGAATCCGGTGGTGGATAACGCCCTCGGGATCGCGATAGAGCACATCTACTGCGCCATTTGGTTGCGAACGGTCGCGCTGCTTTGCTTGGGATAGGTAGTCCTGAAGTTGGCGCTGGTGGATGATATCGCGAGAGGCTGGTCGTCTCACGCGTTGCCCCTTAGTGATTCCAGGATCGCGTCACACTCAGCGCACATCGGAAGGCTAATTCCGCGGTCTTCAGATTCCCACAGGGCCGCAATCGGCCGTAGTGATCCGCAGCGCCGGCAGAGCACGTCATTTTCATGGATGGGCGGTAATGATTCCGTGATTGGCATATTGAGTCGGTGGGGCCGGGTTAGGACTCAATTACTAATCCCAGCCCGCCATGCCGATGAAAGCCAGGGGAGCTACCCCTGCTGGTTTAGATAGTAAGCCTATACAAAAAGTTTGTCAATACAACATCGACTAGTCAGTATTGCGCTCGGGTGTACACTGGTTCCGGCAACATGCTGTGGCATGAATCCTCCAAGTGAACGCGGCGCGGAGAGCGGAAAGGCGTCTCTTCCTCCGAAGGTACCTAACGCGATGACCCGCGCCGCCTTTTTGCGTTAAATTATGCGGTACCAGACTTACCACTTCCTGCTGTTCGCCGTGATCGGTGCCGCGCTGGGGATGCTCCTGAGCAAATAAGCCTTGATTTAAGTACAGACGTGAGTTCATACTTAATTCATGACTAAGGCATTTGCATACTGCCGCTGCTCGACCCTCACCAACTCCGAGGGCGACACCTTCGTGCGCCAGATGAAGGCCATCAAGAGCTATGCGGGGGCGAATGGTATCGAGATCGAGCGCGGGTTCGAGGAAGTGATTACGGGTTCGACGGAATGGGGCCAGCGCCCAGCGTGGGTTGAGATGATCCGCGCCATGAACGGAGTTCGCACCATCGTGATAGAGCGTCTAGACCGGCTGGCCCGCGATCTGATGGTGCAGGAGCGCATAATCACGGATCTTAAGGAGCGCGGAATTACCCTCGTGTCGGCCGCCGAGCCGGATCTGTGCTCGAACGACCCCACGCGGAAACTCATGCGGCACATCATGGGGGCAATTTCCGAGTACGACAAGAGCATGATTGTGGCGAAACTCAAGGACGCCCGGAACCGATCGCGGGCGGACAAGGGGAAGTGCGAGGGCCGTAAGCCCTTCGGATACCGCGACGGTGAGCAGGACATCATCGAGGAGATGCAGAAGCTTCGTGCGCTGGGGCACTCTTATTCCTCGATCGCCGACCAGCTGAACGTGAAGAAAATGCCGTCCCGCACGGGAGCCGAGTGGCACGCCCCGGTGGTGCGCACGGTGATGCTGAGGAACCGCATTTGACGTTTGCGTGTATAATTCACGCAGATGGCAAAGAAGAAAAGCCGGGACAACCGGCTTGAGTTCATCGAACGCCAGCTTACCGCCTATGAGTTCGACGGAACCCTCGACGGAATCGCGAGCGTCATCAAGGCCCCGGAGGAAACCGAGCCGGGAGTCCGACGACGGCTAGTGGACCTGCTTCGCTCCGATGAGTCGATGGTGAAGTTCATCGAGTGTGCCGAGGCCCTCTTGCGGCGCCGCGGAGCGTCCTACCCCTCCCTCGACCTGCTCGCCGCTAAAGCGGGTCTCTCGACCGGGGAAGTGGTGGGCGCGATCGCGAAGGCGCTCCACCGCTACAGTTTCGATTTCTCCCGGATCATCATGGCGTCCAACATGAGCCGCGTAGCCGCCACGCTCTCAAACGAAGCCGCGCGCCCCGAATCTTTCAGCGACCGTGCGTTATTCATGCGCGCCAACGGACACTTGCCGTCCGGCGGAGGTACGCATGTGAACGTGCTGGCTAGCGCGAATGCTAGGTCAGAGGCGAAGGTAGAGGCAGTTGTTACTCCTACCGGGCTGCCGTCTTTCGAGTCCCGTATGAAGTCCAATATCGCCGCCATCAGGACCATCAATGTACTCCCAGAAAACCGTTGAGGAAAGCCTCAAACTTCTGGAACAAGCGTTGGGATGGGAACCTCAGTTTCATTCGGTGTCGCAGTGCGATCAGGCGGCGGAACACTTCAATGTGAAACTTCAGCGCAACATCGAGGAATACGGGGAAGGTCACGAGAATGAGATTCGTTTCAACGAAGAAGAGAGGCGTTGGATTGAAAACGAGTCCTCGATTTGCCAGATCGACTACCTGTACTACGCCACCCGCTACGCGTTCCTGAATGTCAATAACGAAATCATCCACTATGTACCGAGATTAAGTCAGCAGATCGCCAACGACGTGCGCGCCCAGATCGAGGATCTCGAGTGGGCGATCATCATGATGATCTTGAAGGCCCGCCAGGTAGGCATCACCACCGACAGCCAGGTGGTCATTTCTCATAGGACGATGTTTTTCCCGAACGTGGTAGCCTTGACGGGCTCGGCCGACAAAGACAAGTCCGACATCATGCTCGAAAAGTACCGGCTGCTCTATGAGAACCTGCCGTACTGGATGCGCCCGGCCATCACGCGCGACCGCAGCGGGTCCTTCATGAAGTTCGGCGCCCTGAATTCCCAACTGATCGTCCAGCACGGGCGCCAGATGACCGGAATCGGACGCGGCAACACCCCTACCGCCGTTCACTTGAGCGAGCTTGCGGAGTTCGAGAATCCCGAGACCCTGATTGACGCGGGACTCCTCCCTGGCATCCACGAATCGCCCGAGATTCTTTTCATTTTGGAATCGACCGCCAACGGCCCGCATAACTGGTGGTACCGAAAGTGGCAGTTCTCCAAAGGCAATTACTGGGACGGGCGCGCGAAGTTCTGCCCCATGTTTCTCCCCTGGTTCACGGCGCCCGATATCTACCCGACCGCCGGCTGGCTACGGCAGCACGCGATACCGCTAGACTGGTCGCCGCTCTCGGTGACGCAAGCCCACGCGGAACGGGCTTATAAGAGCGTGCGCGCCAACGACGTTCTGCGCAAGTATTTCCCGGAGAACTGGAGGATGCCCCGGGAGCAGATGTGGTTCTGGGAGGTGACCAGGGAGGAGCACCGGGCCTCGAACGAACTGGATGTTTTTCAGCGCGAATACTGCGCCGACGATCTGGAGGCCTTCACCGCTTCGGGGATGAGCGTGTTCGATGTCGATACCATCAGCGAGTACAACAACGCCTGCGTCGAGCCGAAAGCCATGTTTGCCTTCCGGGCGAACGAGAGTGTGATTCCCTCGCGCTTCCATCCGCAGTTGAACGAAGTCGATGCTTCGCGTAAACCCATCGACATGGGCCGATACCAGCTGGTCCCCTGCAAGTGGCAAGGCTGGGAGCAGACCAATATCGACGGCCGGATGCTAGTGTTTCAGTGGCCCGAGGAGTTCGAGGAGTACGTGCTAGGCGTTGATACCTCGGACGGAATCGGCAAGGACCGGAGCGTGGTCGAGATCATCCGCAAAGGAACCGCGACCCGCAACGACGAGCAGGTGTGCGAACTCGCGTCTCCCTACATCAACGCTGAGGACCTGGCCCCGATGGTGCACGCCATGGCGCTGCTTTATCAGAACGGCCAGCAGCGCCAGCCTAAGATCGTGATCGAGACCGGACGGAACGGTGAGCTTACGCAGCTTGTGCTCAAGATGCTGGGCTGGGGCAACTTCCACTCCTGGGTGCGCTACGACCGCAAGAAAATCGAGCCTGGAAAGGCCGTGCGGCTCGGGTGGGTGACTAATTCCTGGTCTCGCCCCATGATGATGGACAAGATCGTGAAAGGCTTGCGCGACGGAACTATCGACATCAACAGCCGCGAGTTCGTGCGCGAGATGCAGTCGCTCCACCGCGACTGGGACGCGCAGGACGCACGGGCAGAATTCGGAGCCTTCGACGACCGCATCATGGCTCTGGGGATCGCCTACTTCTGCGCCCATATCCTCGAATTCTCGGGCGCGGCCAAGGACGTGACGTACTTGCGTGAGCAGCGCCAGGATCAGTATGCGTGGCGGTACCGGGCAAAGATGTATGATGACCATGAGATGAGGCCCACGAAAGAAAAGAGCGGCGACACGGTGCTGGTTCCGCTCCACCCCGGCTCGTATTCGGGCGGGGACAGTTGGGAGGACAGCGAATAATGCCGATGCACGACTACCACTGCCCCGCCTGCTCACACGAGTTCGAGCGCTTCCTACACGTCTCGGAGTGCGATTCGGCAGTGTTCTGCGAGCAGTGCGGAGCCTCGGCCGATCGCGCTTACGTGTACCAGCGCCCGCATTCCTATGGAGGCTTAACCGATCCCGTGGTGGTGTACAAGAACCCGGACGGTACGTACGGAATTCCCGGCACGCGCGATGCCCGTATCCCCGAAGGAAGCGAGCGCATAGAACTGCGTAGCGCGGCGGACGTGCGGCGCGTAGAGCGCGAGATGACGCAGCACGAATACTCCAAGTTCGTCTCAAAGCAGGAGCGCGAGGAGCAGACCTTCGGGGCCGCGCACGCCGAGAAACGCGCGGAGTTGCGCGAGAAGATGCGGAACTTTAGCGAGCGGGGCAAGGCATTTGCGCGTGTGGCCATGCAGCAGAATGACAACGCGCATCGCAAACGTTTCCAGACCAATACGTTTTTTGACGCCTTCTCGAACGACGCCTCGAATCGCGACGGATACCGGGGAGAGGATCACCGGCTGGGCCGAAAATAAATGGCTGACTACGTTAACGACTACGCCTTTCCTGATTTCCTGAAGCGTCAGGACGCCCGCAATGAACGTCAGTTCGACGACAGAGTGCTACGCCACTCGATGCTCATGCGCGACTGGGGCAAGAGCTTCATCGAAGCGCAGCCCCCCTACCGCGAGATCGACCGTTCGCTAGACATCCTGCGCCGCGACATGGAGCCGAACTTGGCGGCGGGACTGTCGCGTATCTCGGTCAACCGGATCAAGCGCGAGTCGCGCGACATCGTGGCCTCGATCGCGAATCTCCGTCCCATGGAGAACGCGCGGTCTCACAACCCCGACATGGCGGATGGGATTTACCAGTTGAACAAGCTCTGCAAATACTGGTGGGTGAATACCTTTGCCGACCGCAAATACCGCGAGTGCTGCCAATACGCCTCGGGGCTCGGAACCGGATACGCGCTACCCTGGTGGGACGACAACTACTACGGGCATGGGCGCGGCGACATCGCGATCAAGACGGCGGGTCCGTTATCGGTGTACCCGGTGATGATTACCAAGGATTTCGACCTCCAGAAAGCCTATACCGTCACCTACGTAGAGGAAACCCCGCTCCATATCGTGATCGCTAGTTTCCCGCATAAGGCGCACCTAATCCAGCCCACCCGTAACATGCCGGGTTGGATGGACAAGGCAGTAGAGAAGGCCAAGACCGCGGTGAACGGAGTCATGGGAATTTTACAGACTCCCATGAACGCGAATCTGGGACAGATGCCCACGACCGACGTGTACTACAGCTACACGCTTGACCCGAGTGTGAACAACACCGGGCGGCGCCTCTCGATGGGGAAGCCTGGAACAAGCTGGCACTACGAGGTTCCCTACATCGGGGAAGAGATCCCAGCCGGCGTGAACGACATTCGCGGAAATCCACTAAGCCGAAAAGCCACCGCGGAGGACTGCCGGATCTTCCCGCTCCGCCGCTTGACGATCTGGACCGAGACGTGTCTGTTGCAGGACGACACCAGCCCTTTCCTGCACGGGCGTTTCCCCGGAGTGCAGTTGCGCTTCGACGATTACCCGTGGGATTTTCTGGGCTACTCGATCACGCACGACACCTGGAAGATCCAGCGCGCACGCAATCGAATGCTGCGCGCGATGTGCGACTCCTTCGATGTTCGCTTGCAGCCTCCGCTTGCCTACGACGAGAATGTTTTCTCGGATGCTTTCATGGCCAAGCTCAACACCCGCAAGCCGGGGCAGTCAGTCAAGATGAATATGAGCATGGGAGAGGCTCTCAAGCCCGTGCTTCCGGTCCAGCACTGGGATGTCCCAGCGTGGTGCATCCAGCTCTACACGCAACTCGGCGAGGAGCAGGACAACCTCGCGATCGTTAAGGACCTGACCGCGCTCGCCAAGGCCAAGCAGGTGCCATCGTCAGATTCCATAGAGAAGATTCTTGAAATGGCGGGCCCGGTCGTGCAGGATATCGCGAGGGGAGGCGAGAAGTTCATTTCGGAATTCGCGATGCTGTGGTATCCGCTGGCGTTGCAGTTCTACCCCACCGTCAAAAAGATCAAGGTGCTGGGCGAGGGATCGTTCAGCGAAGAGGACGGGGACTTCACGCCCGGTTCGCTCGTGGCCAGTCATCTTCCGGGAGAAGACAAGGCGCGGCCCTCGATCTTCCAGTTGTGGCAGCGGGTGCGGTGGACCATCGAGCAGATGTCTTACGAGATCGAGCCCTATTCGCAGGCCCAGGTATCGCGCATCGGTCGGGTCCTAATCCTGCTTCAGATGGCTAAGGCCGGGATGCCGATTGACCCGTGGACCATCACCAAAGCCGCCAACATCGATATCGGAGAAGAGCCCGAAGGCACGACCAACGCGATGATGCGCTGGGTGGCGTTCAACAAGATGAAGGCCGAAGCAGCGGCAGAGGCCCAGCAGATGTTGCAGCAGGGCCAGCAGGGACCGGGCCGGCCGAATAGCAACAAAGCTGCCCCGCAAATTCGCCAAAAAGATGGCGGCACACGCTCTACGGTATCCACCAGCCGATGAAACACTATCCCGTGAGCGCTCTTCGCGGCGTCTGGGACATGATCTCCGAGGGTCAGAAAACCGGAAGTCTGACCCTCAATTTCAGCCAGGGAAGCCTATCGGGCACGGTAAACTGGCGGGAGCGCGAAGATACTAACTTGACAAAGGACTCCCAAAGGGGTCAGACTGTACCTGACGTTAACTCGGCGAACTGTCGCTAGGAATTGAATTACGACAAGCGCTGGAGGCCCCAAGGGTTTCCAGCGCTTTTTGTTTTTTAGAAAGGAGAAATACCATGGTTGATTTTGGTCGCGTTGCCGGAAAGCGGCGCGGAAAGCGTCACAAGAAGTAGTTCCATCTTCCGCGTGAACGAGCGGCGGCAACGCCGGTCCCCTTTTCGCGGAGGGTTTGGATAACGCGGAGGAAGAGGGCTTGCGACCGAATCCTCCACACAATCACAAAGGAGCCTACCCCATGAAGAAAATGAAGCGCGGCGGAAAGAAAATGCGGAAAGGCGCCAAGCTCACCACGCCGATGCGCGGAGTGAAGGGCGGAAGCAAGTACTAGTCTTTTAACCATGGCCGCACTCGCCACACCATCCCCCGAGCAACAATCCCCCATGTCCTCGCTCGCGCCTTACCAGGCGGCCGCGTCCGACACTCCGAGCCTCGGCTCGGGTCAGGATCTTGCTCGGAAGCAAGTGGAGAGCGCCATGGAACAGATCCGTTCGGCCAACACGCTACTTGACGGGCTGGCCTCTCAATTTCCCGCAGCAGCGCAGGAAGTCGATGCCGCTAAAAAGATGCTCGTCAAGGTGACGGTGAAGATCGTCGGATCGCAGTCGCAATCGGAAGCGCCTCAAACGCCCACCGGGGTGATGGGATGAAGAGCCACGATTTAACTCCGCAGCCCGAACCAGGGAAGGACCGCAGCCGGTTAACTCCGGAAGGACCGCAGCCCAGCGGAAGGGAAGGACGTGAGTGATGGACGTAGCGAAATTGTTGGACGAACTTGGTGCCACTGGCGAGGACCGCACCGCCGTGGAGACTTTTTTCTCGAAGAACACGAAAGCCGCCGAAACCGTTTCGGGATGGCGGGAAAACGGTCTTCGCCAGTCCGATTACGACCGGAAGATGAATATGCTCAAGGCCGAGGTGGAGTCCGAAAAGACCCGCATCGCCGAAAGCGAGAGAACCTTGGTCACCACGCGGGACACCATGAATTCTCAATACACCAAGGCGCTCGCCGACCGGGAAGCCGCCGAAACACGGCTCGCCGCGGTACAGGCGCGCATCAACCGGGTCGCCACCGAGTACAGTGTACCCGTGACGGAGTTCGGCATCGACGCTCCGGCGAACGATACGAATAACCCTCCCCGGAGGGAACCCGCCAACAATCCTCAGAACGATCCCCAGTACGTGAGCAGGCAGGATTTTGATACCCTGACCGATCTGACCAAGCGGTTGCCGATGCTGCCGGTGACCCTGATGAAGCTGCAACGCGAGTACCACGACCTATTCGGGACGTATTTCGACGAGCAGACCGTGATCGACAAGGCGCTAGAACTCAAGAAGCCCATCGAGCAGGTGGCGGACCTGATGTTCGGGATGACGACCAAGCGTGCGGAAAAGCACGACGCGGAGATCCGTCAGGCCGCAGTGACCGAGACCGAGAATCGCTTGAAGGCCGAGTACAGCAAGCGCGAAGTGAACCCCATGCGCCCGGATCTGGCCGCCAAGCCAGGCCCGGTGTTCGAGCTGAAGACGCCGGCTCCCAATGGAGTTGCTGGCCCCAGGCCGGATCGCTTACAGAGTGGGGTGGAAGCCGCCGTGCAGGCTTTCAGGGAGCATAAGTACGCACCGAAGGAACAAGTTCAGTAAGTAAAAGGGAGACTCTTTCATGAGAGTTCAGTATAGACCGACACACGAGGAACTGAGGCAATGGCTTCGGGCTCACACCATCAAGGGAGGAGCGGACCCATTCATCCCGGAGATCGAATCCACAACCCTCTTCGAAATTTTTCCAAAAGTGGTTCAAGACAACTATTTCCTCGACACTCCCTTTATGGCGCACCTGCGCGACCACTGCCTGGCGATGTTCGGCGGCGGTTCGGCCATGCAGCAGACCTTCGTGTACGCACCGATGGTGACCGGCTCCTACGGCCCCGGCCAGACGTTCAACACGGCCAAGCGCCAGACCATCGCGGGAACCCGGTTCGATCCCAAGTACTACGCTTCGATCATTCCCGAGTACCTTGAAGACCTGGATGTGATCAACCGCGGCGATCTCGCGGTGTTTTCGCTCCTGAACCTGGATCTCGCGACCGGCATGAATTCGATCTGCGCCAACGTCGCCGTGGCGCTCGCCCTGCACGGGCAGCCGACCACTGCCGGAATCGTGGGTAACCGGCCATTTGACATCAACGGATGGATCGAGGCCATAAACGACGGGATCACGCCCGGATGGGACGGGTCGGTGTTTACCACCTACGGAGGCCAGGCCCGCAACGGCGCGATTGTGTCGGCGTTGAACTCCATCCCCAAGTTCGTAGGGGACGCGACCAGCGGCGCGACCGGCGCACTGACGTACTCGATTCTCGAAGAAGCCTACTGGGATGCGACCATCGGGCGCGAGCGTCCTAACCTGGGGTCGACCTCGAAGCGCGGCATGGCGATCATCAAGGAGCGGATCCAGCCCGCCCAGCGGGTCAATATGGAGAACGCCGTGGACGCCTACTTCGGCGTAACGGGTGTCAAGATGAACGACGCCATCATTCTGCCGGACGACTACTGGCCGTCCGCCGCCTACGGAGTCAACGACCCCAACCTTGGCAATTATCTCACCAGCACTTTCGCGGTGCCGGCGGGAGTGAGTTCCCAGTCCGGACTTCCGGCGCAGGGCGTTACCGTCACTGTCGGAGAGGTATTCGTGTGGCTCAACACCTTCAAGTGGCTTTTCCGCATGAGTGCATCCCCGCGCTACCAGTTCGGCTTGCAGGGGTTCTTTCCGGCGGCGGACACAACCAAGGTTGTGGCCCGCATTCATGCGATGTGTAACCTGATCTGCACAGCGCCGCGCCAGCAAAAACAGATTTACGGCTTCGCCGCGTAAGGAGACACCATGCCGAATCATGTTGAGCAGCAAATCGACCGCACTAATGGAGTTTACGGCGAACTGAACACTGTCAACGATGCGCTCGCTGGCGGCCAGGGCTCCAGCCTCACCTCACTCGCTCGTTACGCCGCGCAGGCCGGATCGCGCCTGATCCTGGACGCCGTTGGCGTCATGAATGCAGCGACGGGACTCTTCGGAGGGTGGTACCAGTACGTCAAGATCCTCTCCACGGCAACTCTCGCACCCGCGCTCGGCAAGGCCGTGTTCTGGAACGATCTGGAGAACTACATCGTCACCACCGACTATTCGGCTACGCAGGTCGGCAAGGTCGCGGGCATCATTATCAACACCGCGGCCCAGCCCGTATCTAAGGGGAACTGGTGCTGGGTCCAGACTAAAGGCAAGGCCAAAGTCCTGTTCGGGACGGTCGCGGCCGCAACGCCCGCAGACGGAGATCTGGTGATTATCAACACCGGGGCGGTGGGCGACGTTCCAGCCAATCAGGACACCACCACCATTACCGGCCTGATCCTTAAGCAGGCTATCGGCGTGGCTTTGGGAGCCCCGGCGTCCGCCGTGGCTTCGACTGTGCTCCTGCGCTGGATGCCGGACGTGATCTAAGGGAGGGCCAATGGCCAACGGAAGCGTTGCAAGCGTCGTCAAGGCACTTTTCAATATCGGACTGGCGCCTCAGGTCAAGCTATCGGCCATCAACTGGCTCGGTCCCTCCACCTATGCTCCCATAGTGGTCGGAGTCGCCCCCGCTCTAGCGACGGGTGGCGATGTCATCACCGCGGCAGCCTTCGGTCTCAAAACCATTGAAACCCTACAGGGCGGAGTGACCTGGGACGGTAACTACCTGGTGGTTCCCCTTCGCCGCAACGCCACCACCTGGGTGCTCACCTGGATCGTGATCGCCACTGGATTACAGGCCGGGGCCATCACCCTTAACGCTTCCACGGTAAGACTGAGCGCCATCGGACTGTAGCCGTGTGTCCACGCTACAGAGTCTCGCGGCTGAACTGAAAAGCTGGTTCCCCGGGATAGAGCCGCTCTCCCTCCCGCCCTTCGCTCGCCGAGCCTATCGGGATGTCCGAGACTCCCGCAAGTGGAGCTTCCTGATGCGGAACGGATCGGTGTTCGTGCCGTCACAGATCACGGGCGGGACCGTCACGGTCACGCAGTTCAGCGCCTCGGTGGTAGGGGATGCGACCGCCGCTCCGTTCTGGGTAGCCGTCGCGCTGCCAGCCGCTCCGCAACCCGCGCTTACTCAGCGCCAGTTCCGAGTGGGCGGGGGACCGATCTACAATATCATCGCGTTCGACGGCGTAAACACCATTACGCTCGACCGTCCCTACGCGGAGGGTAGCATGGCGGGCCAGAGCTATATGATCTACCTGCCCTACGTTCCGTGCCCCGCCCCGGATTTCGTGAAGTGGCTCGGAATAGCGGACCCTATCAACGATTACCGCATCCGGCGCCGGAATCTCTTTAAGACCAGAGCGGAGGTGGACCGGCGCGACCCCAACCGCTCGGCCTTCTCGATCCCCATCTGGATTGCGTCCTACGACTACACGACCCTCCCTAACGGACAGGTGGTGCCGCGCAATGAGTGGTGGCCGCACCCGGTCCAGGAGATCGCCTACAATGTGGGGTATCAGGTGCGCGGGGATCTGGCCGACTCCGATCCTATCCCGGCGCAGATTTCCGATGCGACCATCATCGCGCGGGCCAGGTTCTACTGCTATAGCTTCCAGATCACCCAGGCCAACGTCCCCAAGGATCAGATTAGCGGGATCGTGCAGGCCCAGCGAATGGTGACGGCGGAGTACGCGGACTTGCTTCAGAAAGACAAGCGCAATGATGACGACATCTTTGAACAGTTAATTTTTGAGAATGAAGACGAACCAACCTTGAGTGGGCCGATCGACAGCGATTTCGCGCAGTCTCACGACTACTTCTGGGTGTAAGGTAGAGAGAAGGAGATTTTATGGCAGAAAAAGGCGGAATGACCACTCCAATGAACCACAGTTTCCCCCAGCCTCCTAAGGGCACCAATGCGGGCGGGGGGGATGTGGAGGGCTGGAGCGTTATGAACGAACTGGGAGCACCGAAGGCCGCGGCGGACGAACCATTGCTCCAGATCACGCAGGATATCGGCGCGCCTCTCAATGGACGCACCATGCCGATGCCCAAGGGGACCGAGTATAAACCGTAAGGAGAGACGTGCCCGCCTCGCAGGTGCTCAAGAAATTCCGCAAGGGCAAGCTACATTCTGGTTCCAAGACCGGGCCAGTGGTGACCAATAAGAAGCAGGCCACTGCGATTCAGTTGAGCGAAGCACGTTCCGAGGGCTACGACATCCCGAGGTCCCCGAAGCGCCACGCCAAGGCCCGGCGCAAGCGAACTCAAAAGCGATGAATATGGACACCGTTGAGAGAACCGAACAGCCATGGCGCACCGCGAATGAGACGGTCATCAGCGCCATGGAGGAGTTCTCGGTAGCAGAACCTAAAGCGGTGGTGATCATCTTCACTGACGAGAATGGGGATGTCATTATCAAGGGGAATACTGGGAAGTGTCTCGCTCTCGGGTTAATCGAAAACGCCAAACACATGATCCTTTCCGGCCAAGCCTGATGAGCAATGCCCACGCCCCCTACCCTCGCCATCACAATCAACTCTCTGGTCGCCCTACTGCAGCAACGTCTGGGCGAGACTACGGGTATATACTGGACGCCAACGGAGCTAACCCTTTACATCAGGCAAGCGATCCGGGAGTTCCAGGTGCTCACGGGTTTCTGGCGGTCCCGGATTCAGATAACGACCTCGGCGAACACACCGTTCTACGATCTCTCGTCCTCCGATCCGCAACTGGCCTACACCGTCACCGACTTCGATATTCTCTCCCAGATCGGCTTTCACCTGCTAGAGTCCGGAGCCTCGCCATTCGTGATCACGTCCCAGTTCACCCAGGGGACGCTCACGGCGGCTTTCGACCAACGGCGGGAGGAAATCTTCGGAGACACCCGGATGGTCGTGAGCGAGTTCACGGACCCAGTGGGTTCCCCGGTAGCCGGCCGGGTGGTTCTCCCCAGCGGAGTCTTACAGGTGCACCGCGCCGACTGGCAGGACTCAATCAGCGGATTGTGGTCGCGCCTGGAGCGCAGCGATGAGATCGGGGGGTACGGATGGCAGTTCGGATGGCCCGCGTCGCCAGCACTACCATTGGCGTTTTCCGTGGGAGTCACGCCTCCATTCACCCTGCAATTGATACCGCCTAATGCGAATACTGGTAATCTGGACCTTATTTTGACCCAGTGCGCGCCCTATGCTTTTATAGGTTCACCCCAAACTCTAGGTGTTCCCGATGACGCTACCTTTGCGCTTTCGTGGGGAATTCTGGCGTCAATTCTAGGGCAGGATTCACAGAGTCGAGACTACGCGCGGGCGGATTATGCACTTGCCCGGTGGAACATGGCGCTCGAAATCCTCAAGACGTATCCCCTGGTGATGCAGGTGGGGCTAGGGCAGTCTCAGATCCAGCCCGCCACGATGCAGGGCCTCGATGCTTGGCGACCCAGCTGGAGGAACGAGGCGCCCGCCCAGCCCGATACCTTCGCGGTGGTGGGCCGCAACATGATCGCGCTGGCTACTACTCCGAACGCGGCCTACAACGCTGAAGCGGACTGCATCGTCAATTCTCCAGCCAGCGGATCGGGTTCCGCCACGATCTCGATACCGGGCGACATCGTGACGGCGCTGCTCGATAACGGAACGCATCTGGCGTGCTTTAAGATGGGTGGCGACGAGTTCCAGGCAACGCTCGGAATGTATCGTAATTTCACGATGGTAGCCCAGGAGTACGCTTCTCGTGAGAGGGCGGAGGCTATAAATTTCGAGGCCCTGCGGGATGTGACTAAATACGAGAACGCGCAGATGCCTTTCGAGGTGACGGCATGAAATGTTCTTGGTGTCACCGCGTGGGAAGATTCTCTAAGGTGCTGGCCGGAGATCGCGGCGGAGGATGGTTTCCCGCTCCGGCGTGTCCCAAATGCCGCAAGAAATACAAACTCGAAAGGGTGGACCAATGAAACGCACCCTGTTGCTGTTACTGTTGGCGAACCCAATGTTTGCTCGGGCCATTTACTCCAATTGGTGCCAGGACGGGAACCAGCAGATCACCACAGCCGGTATCTCGTCATCGTCTTCTACTCCAGTGCAGCGCTCCTATCCGGCGTGCACCGTAACGGTGTTCCAGTCCGATGGATCGACTCTAGCGTCTATTTTTTCCGATAACATCGGTACACCAAAGTCGAATCCGTTCACTCTTAGCGGATCGAACGGGCGCTACTCGTTTTACGCCGATCAGGGACTCTACGTGATCCGTCATTCAGGAACGGGCATCATGACCCCGTTCACATTCGGAATCTTCATGCCGTTCGACGGTTCTGGCGGGGGATTCATCAGCGCGTTGAATGGTCTCACCGCCTCGTCCCAGACCTTTGCGACCGGGACTGCTGGCACCAATTTCGGTATTGTGTCGAGTGGGAGCACTCATACGTTCAATCTCCCTTCGGCTTCATCCTCGAGTCGTGGACTGCTGACGAGCGCAGACTGGACGACGTTCAACGCCAAGCAAGGGCCGCTGATTTTCACCTCGCCGCTCGTTAACACCGCGAATACCGTGGCCCTGACGCTTCCGATCACGATCTCACAGGGCGGGTGCGGGCAGATCACGCAACTGCTGTGCTTCAATGCCCTCTCGCCGCTCACCACCAAGGGAGACGATCTGGCGTTCGACGGGACCAATAATATCCGCCTAGGAATCGGTGCTAATAACACGATCCTGGTGGCCGACACCGCCCAGGCGAGCGGGAAGAAGTGGGCCAGCGTGCTAACGGCCTGCCCGACCTGCAACTTCTCGGCGGCTCCTCTCGCGACCAACGGCGTCGTGATCGGTTCGGCAGGAACGCAGGCGGAGCAGACCATCACGGTTGATACCACCACGACGCACGTCCTGCACGGGGGCACTCCTCCTTCTTTCGGACCAGTCGGGCCCACGACCGATATCCCCAACACTCCGACCTGGCAGACTTTCACAGTGACCGCCATCGCCAACGGCATAAACGGATGTGCCAATGCAAACGGCTGCTGGCAGGTCAACGGCGTTCTAGGTGCGAACAAGGCCGCAGCTCTCACCCAGAGCGTAGTACTATTTCAGCTTCCGGCGAACGGCTACGCGCAGGCGTTTCGCTATAAGACAGCGCTCGCCTGTACCGGTACGGCCACTCTCAAGGCTGGATTGGGAACCGCCTCATCGAGTGACTTCTACCTGGTGAGCTCCACCGGCTACGACCTCAAGGCCGCCGTGAGCGCAACGAACATCAGCACCGCCCTGCCGCTGGCGTTCGGATCCGACACCTCCGCGGCGGTCAACGTCGTGTCAAGCCTGACGGCCACGACCAATAATATCGATCAGATCACCGCCGGGTGTAGTTACTCGATTAGCGTGGAGTGGAGTGTTCTCCCGTAATGCCCACCAGCCCCACCAACACCAACCCCGATCATCAGCGGCAGCCGATACTGCCGTTCGACAATCTCGGGATGAACCTCTCTCTCCCGGTAGATAGGATTCCACCCGGCAAGCACCGGATTCTGGAGAATGTACGCCCCTACGGACGCGGAAAGACCCAAGGGCGCCAAGGGCAGGCGGATCTGAGCCAGCAACTAGCCGGAGGAGTTTGTCATTCGCTCTATTCCTGGAACGACCCAGTGCCGTCCCCGACGGAGTTCCCGACCGCCTACAGCACTCACGCAAGGTTCGCCGGAGTCGGTGCGAATCTTTACGGAGCCGAGCAGAAAAATGGCATTAACAATTTCGCCTGGCTGGTGGATACCGGATTTAGCGGTAACCCGCTCTCCTTTGTCACGGTACCGAGCGACTTCACACCGCGCCCGTGGGTCCTGATCGGAGACTCAGCGAAGATGCGCAAGGATTCGTCGGAAACGACGCAGGGAATTTCTCAGATCGGGATCGCTCCTCCGAATGTTGTGCCCCAGATTTTTATCAATGCGGCTAATCCTGACGGGCCGGACATAGGCGCGACCGGCATCCCATACACGTATGCGTTCCGGGCTCGTGACGATTCTAAGATTTTTACAGGCGCGATCTCAGACCTGGGGCCGGCCGTTCGGGACATCAATGGGCTATCGCCTTCGAGCGCCGCGGGATCACCTACGCCGCCGTCCAACATCGAGGTCCTGCTGCCCTCTGCGCATCCAGACCCGCAAGTGTTATGGATCGACGTGTTCCGCTTCGGGGGATCAATCGCTGCTTGGACCTATATCGGAACCATGCCCAATATCGCGGGCGCTACCATGATCGACACCTTCGATGATCTAAGTTTGGCGTCGGGCGACACGGTCCAATACGGAGACAATCCCCAGCCATTCGTCACCGTGGATAACTCGAAGAACGGAACCTGCACGCTGACTGCACTGGGAGCGGGCCTGGGAGCGACACTCACGGTGACAGCAGGCGACCAGCTTCGCCCGTATGCGCCCACCGTGGATGCTCCATATTATCCGCTGGGCACGCAGGTGAGCGTGGCGGGGACGTTATTTACTTTTGCCCGCTCCCCGGATTCCGCTACTAGCGTGGAACTACTTGAAGATCCACCGGCTGGTATGACGGGGGGGGACTTTCAGATCAACTCACCCGAGATGTGGAAGCAGCCCCTTCCGTGCCTCTGGGGTCCCTACGGAGGAGGAGAGACCGGGATCTTCGTATTCGCTTGCGCGGACGCTCTAAATTCCGGAAACCTGTATTGGACCAAGGGCAACCATCCCGAGAACCATCCCGCCGGCAACGTACTGACGATCGCCTCCGGCTCGGAAACTATGATGAACGGGTGCATCTACGGCGGTGAGCCGTATGTATTCTCAACCAATCGTCTGTTCCGAATCTATCCCACGCTTGGTCAGGTGACCGACTTCATTGCTATTGAAGTCCCCAACTCCAAGGGACTATTCGCGCGGTGGGGTCTCGCTGTGACCCCGCAGGGAATTGCGTTCATCGCCAAGGACGGGATCTACCTCAGCGCCGGAGGGTCGCCTACCTCGCTCACGGACGCGGATCTTTATCCGATCTTCCCGCACGAGGGAACCGGCGCGAACTTATCCGCATTCCCAACAATCGACGGCCTGACCGGAACCAGTTTCTCGCCTCCCGACTTCAGTAAGCCGGACAACATGCGCCTGGCCTACGGAGATGGATTCCTTCAATTCACCTATATCGATCAGACCGCGACGTACCGTACGTTGGTATATGATTTCTTCTCTCAGGGGTGGATCTCACGCGATACCTTCGTCCAACATCCGGTGGCCTGCTATTTCTTCGAGGTATCGCAGGACTCGGCGGTTCCAGCCCGAACCTTTAGCCAGTTCTTGATGGGCACTGCGGACGGGCTCGTGACCAATTTCTCGGGCGGGACCGACTTCGGATTCGCTATCAGCGGGCACATCCGAACCGGATCGTTTGACAAAGGCGATCCGCGCCCGCGCGACCTATGGAGCGACATCGAGATGGACCTCGATACCGAGTGTGATTCCATCGTGGTCGAAGTCGGGATGGATAATTTCTCTTACTTCACAAATTTCACCTCGACCGGACTAAACCTGACCGGACGGCGCCGGGTTCTCCTCGATCTCAATTCGGGTCAGGGACAGTACGGATATAACCTCGGTCTCGATATTCAGTGGAGCACGACCGGAGGCGCGATCCCGCTATTCTATTTCTGGGCTCCCTCCTGGCTCCCTAAGCCGGAGTTATCCGCCCTACGGTTCACGGGATTCGATGACCTGGGATATCCTGGCGCCAAGTTCATCCAGGGATTTAAGCTACGCGCCGACACCCTCAACATAGCCCGCGTGGTACAGGTTCTCGATGATTTCAATGCCCCGCATCCCTTCACGCCGGCTACGATTCAGCATCCCCGCGAGCAGACCATCGCGTACTCGTTCGACACGCCCTTCATTTCGCATCTGGTGCGGTTCGCGCCCCAGGACGCCGCTTTCTGGAGAATCGAAGGCGTGGAGTGGATCTGGGAGCCCGCCCCCGAGCTAGTGACCACCTGGCAGACGCAGGAAACCACACTCGACTTCCCCCTCTGGTTTCACCATCGCGACATTTATCTGCCAATCATTAGCACCGACTTAGTAACTCTGGCCGTAAACACCATCGAGAACCCTACCGGGCCGTTCACCTACTCGCGTCCATCGACAGGCGGATTGTATGATCGGGGATACTTCCCGGTTCAGCCCATGAAGGCGCTGGCCGTGTCCTACCGTGCGACGTCCCCGGCTGGTTTCCGCGTATTCCAGAAAGATATGGTGGTGAACGCCAAAGCGTGGGGTAGCGGGGCTTTTATTCCCAAGCAGCCCTTTGGGGACCTATCAAGAATGAATGGAGCAAGGATTTAATGCGCCGAATATCGTGGCGTACAAACGAATCGCTTGAAAGGACTGGATTCTAAACGTGGCTGAACAGCTTGCCAATTTCGCCTATACCACCGTGACCGGAGGCTATACCGCCGGATCAGGCGTGCTCAATGTTGCGTCCACTTCCACGGGGTCAGGCATCCAGCCATTTCCGTTGAGCGGCACTTTTGACGTGTCTATCTCGGATCACACCACTACCCCTCCGACTCCAAAAGCTCTGCTCGAAGTCACGGCCATCAACTCCGGTACGCAGTTCGCCGTGACCAACTCGGGCGGGGTCGATGTGAACATGAACGCCGGAGATATTGTTCAGATCGTCATGACGGTGCGATCGCTCACCGCGTATCTTCAAGGAACTTGGACTCCGCTCGTAGGGCTTTACGCCAACGGTTGGACGGATTTTGGAAGCGGTTACCAAGTCGGTCAATACAGCAAGGACGGAACCGGACGGGTTTGGATTCGCGGCGTGTTAGCGGCCGGAACTCTCACGGCCGGTACTACGATTCTGACCTTGCCGTCTGGCTTTCGGCCCGCGACCCTCATTGCGGTCTCGGTGGTCGGAGCACCTGCCTCTGGTACGGCCTACAATGTTGCGCAAGTTGACATCCAACCGGGAGGAGCGGTGGTCCAACAAACCAATGCCGCGAACTTTGCTGCCGCTGGTGCATGGCTTTTTAATTTCTCCTTTTCCGTAAACTAACGTGCCGATTTCAGGCCAGCTCGGTTCCGGTTCGCTGGGGCAATTCGTCCTGGGTCAACCCGGACCGCTGACTTCGCAGCAAGCCTGGATTCAGTCTTTCACGGCCAGTAACTACGGCCCCGTCCTGCCCGGAACGGCGATCACTCTGACGTGGGTGAGCAAATTCGCCACTACCGCGAGCATTGCGCCAGCCGTGGGATCGGTCGCGACCAGCGGCTCAACCGTTGTCAGTCCCACGGTCACGACCACCTATACCCTGACGGTCTCTGACGGAGTGAATCCTGCGCAGACGCGCTCTCTGACGATTCAGGTCACGGCTCCCGCCGTTTTCGTGCGTTCCGCCAAGAGCGGCCCAATAGTCGGAACCGATGTCAGTTGTTCGATGCAGTTGGATTTGGGTGATCTTGTTATCGTGGTCGCCTTCTCTAACACGCCTAGCAATTCCAATGACCTGAACGTAACAGACAGCCTGGGGAATATTTATCACCCTGATGTCCAGGGCGGACTCTTCACGTTCGACACCTCCCCAGGTGCCTCGGCCCATGCCGGGAGCATGGCTATTTTTTCGACAATCGTGATGATCGCGGGAAACGCAACCATCACTAATACTTCGTCCGCGCTTCACATACTGGCGATTGCGGCACTGGAATACGTCCCAGCTCCCGGAATGGCTTTCGCGCAAGGCGCTAAAATGATCGGCGATTCGGCGCCGGATTCAGGCGGTCCCCCCGAGTCCTTCGGGTCCGGCCCTTACAACTACGCCAATTCTATTATCATTACGGCCATCAAAGACGGCTTTGGAAATCTCTGGAGTTCCGTCGATGGCGATACCAGCCGCGTGCAGATTCCGGGCGCAGCGTTCACAGGACAGGGCGCCTTGGGTTGCGCTGTATTCGATGCCATTCTCGCCGGGCCTGGAAGCAGAAATTCCAATCTGCAAGGCACGCCCATTGGCGGGGCAGGCACATTTGATTTTGAAAGCCCGAACATCCTAGTAGCTGTTTATTCCGCCCCGCTCGTGCGCCCCGTAGCCCTTGATTCGCAGGCTTCCGTTCGCGGCTCACTGGGTAGCACCATCGCCGGCTACGCTGGCCAGCCATCGGTTGATGTTTCGTTGGGTTATCTGCCGGAAATCGGTAGCGTCGTGTTTATCGCTGCGGAGGGTTCCTGGGACCTAACGGCACCTAACTTGCCGGCCTTTCAGCCGTCCGATACCTACGGCAATATCTACGCCCGGATCGTCCACTGGGAAGGTGTCGTAATCAACGGCGTGGCCCAGCAGCAGGCCGCAGCGATCTACTACACCATAGTTAAGCACCTTCCGGTCTCAGGTGTATTCACCGCCACCGTCCAGATGGCTCCCGTGAATGCCGGAGGGCCGGGCTGCGCGGCGATTGCAGAGTATGCCCTGGGCAATCTCAACCCGGCGAATATCCAAGCGGCGATTCTAGTCAACAAGACTACGGAAGGATCACTGAGCCGGTTTATTTCCGGCAACATCACAGTGTCGGGCCGGAGTCTCTACGCCGGGTTTGCGCAGGCCATTGCTAACGCCGGAAACAATGTGGCTACTCCGTTTCTACCTGCGGCTGGATACACAATTGATGCCCAGTGGAATCTCGCACAGGTCTACGTCACGCCGCTCAATAGCTGGCCGCGAGTCGGAACCGGAGCGTGGATTCATAAGTACGTTCCGAGTGGGACTTACGATGGGGAAGGGCTGACGACTGGAACGCAACTAGGGGGCATCACGATTCTGGCTGTACCTGCGGGTGCTACCTTAACGATTGCGTGCCCCGTGGGAGCGGGAACCGCGCAAGTAGGAGTTCCTTACAGCGCACAAGTCATCGTATCTGGCGGCACTCCTCCCTACACTTTCGCAATTGTTTCGGGCCGATTACCTCCGGGCCTGACGCTGAATCCAATGAGTGGAATCATCAGCGGTATACCGACATTGCCTGATACGTTCCTCTATACCGTGCAAGTAACGGACGCTAACGGCCTCATGTCGGCGGTCACAGCGCCTTGTCAGATTATCGTGACTCAGAACGCGCCGCCGTTCTGTATCATTGTTCCAGTGCCCACCGTTCTTCCTACGCTCGTGGCGTTTAATGAACCGCTAGAAAATAAGGGCTCCTGATGGCCATCGACCGGAACTACCGCCCACCGCCCACTGGAAACCCAATCACGGACGTGGCCTTGCGCCAGATCCTCGACCACGTGTACGACCTGCGCAATAGCTACGGCCCCACTAGCGTATTCGGCCAGAGCGCTCCGACCGCCGCTCTTGTCACCGTTCCGAGTAAGGCAGCAGGTAAACCGGCCAGCGGCATCGGAGTGAGCGTGACACTTGACCGTCCTGGTAACTGGCTCCTGACCGCAGCGGTTGCCCTCCACATCCTGGGCGATAACGGGCAGGTGTTCACCCTCTCGCTATCGACCGGCAGCGTCCTGCCTCAGCCCCAGACCGCGCAATGGAAGCAGGGCGCGGACGGCCAGGTGATCCTGCACCAGACCTGGCAGATTCCAACGGTCAAGGGTTCACTTGTATGCCGCCTGCTCATCATCAAGGACGGCGGCGCAGGCACGTCCAGTGTAGACCCGCGCAATTCCACACTTTCAGCGCTGTGGCAGGGTCCGCTCGGATGATAAAGGAGTAGAATCTAACCATGGCATCCTCACTTTCTCCCCAGCCGGTTGCCGGGGGAGATAACGATCTTACGCGGTACCAGAGGTCTTTAACCGATCTCATGGGGACTTCGGGCGAGGCCACGCAAGCGGCCGGTGCCGCCGCCCTCAAGGCCCCCATCGACTACTGGACTAAGATCCTGTCGGGCAACAAAGCTGAAATCTCCGCCGCGCTCGAGCCCGAACTGGCCGCCTCTAACGCGGGATTCGAGCAGCAAAGGCGCACGCTCGATCAATACACACCCATGGGCGGCGGGAGATCCTCGGCGGTGATGAACCTCGGGTCGAAGAAAGCCCAGACTAACGCGGGTATTATTTCGAGTGCGCGTGCCGGAGCGGCTCCCCAACTCGCACAGGCCGGGCTCCAGGAACAGAGTTTGGGTATCGAGCAACTGGGGCAAGCCATTCAGGCGATCCTATCCAAGATGGGCATCAATATCCAGGGCGGGACTTCCGCGACGTTCTCGTCGATCTTGCAGGGAATCGGCGCAATCGTATAAGGAGCAATCATGGGAGCACTCATCGGCGCTCTTGCGAAGAGGGCCGCGAAGCAGCTGGGGAGAAAAGTAGAGGCACGGGTGAAGAATCCGGGCAGCAAGGGCGGAGGGGGATCTACGCCCATGGACTCCGCCGTCGAGGCGGCCACCAAGGACTACGTCAAGAAGCGCTCCTCGAAGAATAACGGCAGCAAATATTAAACAATGGGCATCATCACCAAGCTCATCGAGTTGAACCATCAGAAAAAGATGGATGATACCCGTGAGGAACTGGACCGCTACACCAAGATCCTGACGCTCGCCACCGCGCAGCCTGACCTATTCAAACCGGAGACCGTTGACTGGGCGATCGACAATATCGCCAATCTAGCGGAGGGGCGTAAATCGGGAAGCAAGGGAGGTGGCGGAAAAGACAACCCGTTTAAGGTACTGCTGAAGGGAACGATCACCGGCCTGAAGCAGTTGAATCCCTCCCCCGACGCTCCTAAATCGGTTGGTGCGCCGCCTTCTCCCATGACGCGCAGTCCCGAAGAGCGCTCGCAATTCCGTGCGCAGCGCGAAACGGAATACGCCAAGGGTATCGGTGAGGAAGAGGGCGCCCGCGAGACCGCCAAGGGGGAGGCCGATGTAAAAACGGATCAGGCGCTCTTTGAGCAACAGGCCAGGCAGCGTAAGGAGACGCTCGACCAGAAGTTGAAGGCTATCGACACCGCCCCGTTCTCATCGGAACAAAAGCAGCAACTCGTCCAGCAGGCGTGGAGCGAGTTTGTGACGCTCGGGAAGGCTCCTATGAAGCCCAGCAGCGCAGTAGAAAAGCGCGCGCAGCTGGTCAAGGACTTCCAGGAACTAGGTCATAGCCCAGAGGAAGCGGAGCGCTTGGTAGCGCAGTCCGAGACCGCTCCGAAACCCAAGCCTGAAGCCAAGCCTCCGGGTGAGTTGGGTGTGCGGGAAGCGGCCAGGAACATCATAGATAATCCCGATAAGTACACGCCTGGACAGGTCGATGAAGCAAAAAAGACGCTCGCGCACCTCGATACCACTGCGGCTACATCGGTGGCGCGTCTCGGGAAGTCCCGTACCGATGCCGCGACGGCCAACGCCCCGACAATGGGTAACCCCGCCTCAGTCCGTTCGGCGGCGCTCTTCGAGTTGATCTCGGGCGATAAGCCATCCTTCGGACTTGGACGCAGCGCGGATCGTGACGCCTACAATAAGCAGCGCAACGCGCTCCTGGCGGAACTCGGACCAGAGAAGGTAGCGCAGATGCGTGCGTCCTACAAAGCAGGGTCCGCCGAACTATCGCAGTTAATGAAAGCAACCGGCCTGCTCGATTCCGTAGAGTCCGCATTCCAATTGGACATCAAGAACGCGCTTGACGCATCGCGCGACGTAGGCCGTACGGCTTCCCGGAGATTCAATAGCTGGACGCAGTTCGCCAAAGCGGACCTGACCGACTCACCGGAACTTGCGAAGTTCCGCGTGGCCACGCAGACCGCCACCAATCAGTACTCCCGTATCATGGTGAGCGCCGGCCGTGGCAGCGTCACCACCGACAGTGCTCGCACACACGCCGAAGAACTGCTCAACACCGCCATGGCGACTGGAGCGTTTGAGGCCGCGCTCCACCAGATGGACATCGAGGCCCAGAACATGACCAAGGGCTTAAATGCGGCCACGGGACGGGCCGAGCAGCGGATGACGGGCGCGCCTGCTCCACAGACCGCACTTCCTAAGCCTGATAAGCTCGGACAGAAGCTCAATAAGATGCAAGGCCAGCAGTACCTCGACGCGGCAGGTGGTGATAAGGAAAAGGCTCGCGCGGCGGCCAAGAAAGACGGCTGGGGGCTCTAGTGCCGGATGTTTTCGATGAAATCGCTCCGTCCCCCTCGTCGTCCAAGGGCGACGTATTTGATGAGATCGCTCCCGACAAGGAAAAGAAAAAAGGAAAGAGCCAAGTCGGAGAATTCTTCTCTACCCTCGGAAGCGACATCTTAGACATCCCTGGAGCCGTATACGGAGCGGCAAAGGATCTGCCGGGGACGCTGAAGGGTATGGAGTCCGCTCGCGAGGGGGAAGTAGAGGCCGGTGCGCAGGCGTTCAAGAAAGGCCAGTACGGAGAGGCTATCCGGCGCGGAGTGTTCGGCCAGATCCCCGTCATTGGTCCCGCGCTCTCGCAGGCTGGCACGGAAGCGGGGCGCGGGGAGTACGGCAAGGCGGCCGCCCACGCTCTGGAACTTACTCCCGTACCGGAATTAGCGGCCCGTGGTGCTTTGCGGCTCGGAAAGACAGCGGCGGTTGCCGCTAAAGGCAAACTCACTCCTAGGACCGTTCTCAACCCCAAGGAAGCACAGGCGATAGAGTTTGCCGAGAAACAGGGAGTACCTACTACTGTTGGTCAGAGAACCGGACAACTTGGGTTACAGAAGATGGAGCGTGGCCTTGAAAACTTCCCTGGTTCCGCATCGAAAACAGAGGATTTCTTCAAGGGTCAGCAGGCCAAACTAGCGGAGACAGGCGAGAAGTTGACACAGCGGGCATCGCCAGTCAAGACTAATGCCTACGGCGCCGGTAAACAGGTACAGGATGCGCTTTCGTATCGCGTCACGCGGCTGAAGACCCAAGCCGATCGACTATACGATCAAGTACGCTCAGAAGCTGCCGCGAACACCAAGACTGTCCAAACAGGGCTCCAGACCTCTCCGGTGGTTGGTCCATCCGGTCAGCCGATAACCACACCCGTCTTCAAAACGCTCGAAACCCCGGTGGAGTTAGCGCCCATACGTGATGCACTCAAGCCAGTCTTTGACGACCTAGAAAGGTCCCTGCCGGAAGCCCGTCGCGCGAACTCCCCTGCGTTCCGTGCACTGAGCGATGTTATGAAGTCCACCGAAACGCACATGAACGCGATGGACTTCGACCGCTTCTTGAGCGCGGTCAAATCGATGTCGCGCGATGGAAAAAGCGAACTACTAACATCTAAGTCTCAGGGAATCGCCCGTAAGATCATCCAGGAAGGGGAAAGTCAGTTCCAGGCCGCGATGCAGACGGCAGGACCAGACACGATGGACAAACTTACCAAGGCTCGCGGAATGGTCAAGGCGTACTACGGGACAGACGAACTACTCAACTCACTGAGAGACGAACCAGCCGCTCTCTATAAGAATCTGGTGTCCGGTGGCGACGTGACCTTCAACACCCTCCAGGAGCTTCGCAAGGTGGCGCCTCGCTCAGTGAATGTCGTCGGCAGGACTTTCCTGGAAGGGCTATTGAGCAAGGCTACTGCTGAGGGTGGATTCGGGAGGAGCGCCGGGGTACTTGCCGACTGGCAGCGCATGGGCCCGGAAACCAAGCAATTGCTATTTGGACCACAACTCACTGCCGACATGGACAAGTACCTGCTTGCCGCTAAGCGCCTTACTCCGGTTGAGGGTTCTGCAACGGCTGGACGCATCTCGACACTGCTTCCATTTGGGATCGGAGCGGAGGTGGTTCGTCAGATTCTCACCGGGAATATAGCGGGCGCTGGCTTGACGGTAGCCGGTGGAGCGGCGATGGAATACGCCATACCGAATATCGCAGCACGAGTCCTATTCTCACAGGACGGGGCGAGGTTGGCAGCGAGGGCTTTAACGCTTCCGCCTGGGTCTTCGGCATGGAATAGCGTGACTCGCAGGCTATTCACGGCGGCGCGCGGAGCCCAGATCGCCACCGAGAACCGCGACGAACAGTGAGGTTCTCTACAACATCTCTAGCGGAATTAAGTACGTGCGGAGAGCGTTACCGCCAGCGCTACGTCCAGCAGATCCGCACGGCCCCAAACTTCAACCGCATCCTGGGGCGCGCGGTGGACGCGACCGTAACCCAGGACCTGCAATCCAAGATCGAGACGGGAGAGTTGCTTAAGCCTAATAATGTAACGGAGATCGCGAGACTGCAAGTTGAAACCATAATAAGACTCGACGGGATCTCGCTCACGGAAGCCGAAGCCGCCAAGGGGATGAACCGCGTGCGGACGGAACTTACGCAACTGGCGGTCCAGATGAGCCAGCTTCATCATTGCTATATCGCTCCGCGCCTGGTTCCCACGCAGGTGCAGCGTGATTTCGAGATCCAGATCGCGGGCCACACGATCACCGGCAGGATTGACATACAGGAAGGGAGCCGCGCGATTCGCGACACCAAGGTCAGCGGGCGCTCCCCCTCCTCCGATGAGGCGGATCGCAGTTTGCAGTTGACGATCTACGCGATGGCGTGCGCGCAACTCGATGGAAGAATCCCGGATCGCTTGTATCTGGACTACCTCATCCACACGACCGATCCGCGCGTAGTAAAGCTGGAGACGACTCGGGCGCGTCACCATTTCCATGCGGTCGAGGAGAGGGTGCTCGCGGCGGTTAAGGCCGTAGAGAGCGGAGTGTTCCTGCCGGCTAATCCTGATGCTTGGTTCTGCTCTGAACGATACTGCGCCTACTTCGCGGGATGCAGGTACGTTTAGTCCTGATCTGAACCGAACATCGCCTTCACCAACTCTTCTTCGATCTGCCGGTCGCTGAACCCCTGCTCCTTCAACTTCGCCCGCATGTCGTCCAGATCGTCTTCGCTAGGCTCCTGTCCATACTCCCCGATAGCTTCGGGGCCGAGCGGTTTCTCGGGCATGGGAACGGCTTCAGGGATACGTAGCACCGCCTCCACACACGCCGCGATGCGCTCGAACGCGGTCGCCATGCGGCGGACCTCGGACACTAGTTCGTCGCCTTGCTGAGCGGTCAGGAGTTTATCAAGGAGACTCATTTCTTTAGAACGGTGACGCGACCAGGTAGTTCTTTCTCACTCGCAATGGCATCGTGAATCTCAGGGTCCATCGCGGGTGTCGCCCAGTCTTCCGCTTCCTGCCGGGCGATGCGCTGCGCTTGCTCTGGCGGGATGTTCAAGTCGTTCGATGCCGCATAGGAGATGGCGGGTCCTTTCTTAAGCCCCGCCGCTACGTCCACGGGCTTGTGGTCTTCCGCGAGTGCGGGTGTACGCGGAACGCGCCCACCCACGGGCGGAAGTTCCGGGTCCTTCACACTGATCTTCGACTTCACCCGCGTATCGACGTACTGGCCCTCTACCCGATGGGTTTCCATCCGGCCGAGTCCGGTTTCTTCCCGCTCTACCTGTGGATCTTTCTCCCACCCGATGATGGGCGAGTCGTGCTCGAGTTCCACCGCCTCCTCGCGGACCTCCACGAACTCGCGGCCCTCGACCACGCAGCGTTCCAGGAACTTGTCGTTACGCACGGGGTCTCCAGGACCTTGGGACTCGTAGGGGATGACCTGAATGGTGACGGAGTAGCGAACCAATGGGTAGGCATACATTGCGCGCAGGTTCATGGCCTGCAAGATTCCCTGGTGCACACGGTCCTCGATGATGGTGCGCAGTTCGTCGCCGTTTAGGCTGTGGTGTGCTTCCTGTCGTCGGTCTGGCATGTTACCTCTTTCTCTGATTCAACAGTAACGCGATCAATGCGGCGAAGGCGCACAGCGCCTCCCAGTGGTCTACGGTCATATTTTCTTGGCGATGAACACGATTCCGTAGTCGGTCGGATCAGGGCAGGTATCTAAGATGATCTCATAATCCATAAGATTGAGGACTTCACGAGATATTTCTCCCACCTCCGGCTCGTGCTTATGAGCCAAGTTGGGAGGCTGTCCTCCAGTAATGGCTTTGGCCCATCTGTGTTTTTCGGGAGCCAGGATAATCAGGTGTCCTCCGAACTGCAGAACGCTATCCCATTCCTTCAGAAGCTCCGGCCACTCCCCGATATCGAAATCTTCAATCAGGTGGCTAGAGTAGACGAAAGTCAAACAGTTCCTTCTAAACCACCATAGCTTTCGTCCATCTCCTCTAAGGTGGATCGGTCCAGGACCGATCAGTGGGCAGTACGGTTTCTGCAGGTCGATCTGGATAGCGTGTGGAACCACGGGATCGCCAGCGCTCCCGATGTCTACACCAGCCCCGGTACAGTAAGGCGCGGTCAGGTGGCGATACTTTGATGTCTCGCTAGTCGCCATACGTTTCCTTCAGCTCCCGCTGAATCCAGTCAGGTGTCGATTCGCTACCCATCCGGTAGGTGATCGCGAACTCTTCCGTGTGGCGTCCGTCCGAGTACACCGCTCCCGCGATCTCCCGGTCGAAGAATTCCTCGTGCGAATGCACCCCCACGCGTCCGATGTTACGTGCCCTCGACACCAACGGGTAGAGCGACTTCCATCCGTACTCGTGCATCGCCATTGCGAGCGACCAGTCCCAGCCCAACTGAGTCTTGAGCTGGCGGTTCCACTCTGGGCGCATCCGTTCCCACTGTGCGCGGCTAAAGCACCACGCCGATGTGTAGATGGACCGGCACTCGTGGATCTCTCGGTAGTTCTCGTCGCGGGGGACCACCTTACGGTAGTGCGGGTCACCGAGAGAGCAGAAGGCGTAGTCCTCGGCGTCCCACATCCCATAAAACCAGTCGGCTAGTTCCAGTGCGTCTGGAGAAAGGATTACGTCGTCTTCAAGCGCGACGTTGAAATCTACATCGTTGGAGCGGTCAAACACCGCGTTGTAGCACTTCGCGTTGTGGTGGTCGATCCCGTAGTGGTTTTGTAGGTACACTATCTCCCATGAGGGAGGCACCTTGATCTTGAGTGGACTCCCGCCGTCAACAGATACCAGCACTGCATAGTTGTCGACACCACGGCAGTCGATCAAAGCATGGATGCACTGCTCTAGATACTCCGGTCGATTGTACGACAGTATAGTCACTGTGCGCATTGATCCATTGCCTCTCGCTTCCGCGCATACATCCGTCTCCAAATGCGGTTATGGCATTTCATGTCCAGCCCTTGGCTTCCTTTACTTTCTGCCAATGAGTTATATAACGCCTGTCTTCCGGGTTGCGCCAGATACCGCCGTTGTAGTGGACTACGGGAGCCTCGATGGGACCGTCCGCATCCTCGTATCCCCACATGGTCTGAAAGATCCGGCGCTCGGAGTCGATCACGGCGCCGGGCAACTGGCCTGTTAGAAAAGAGTTGATCCAGATGGGCTGATCGTTGATCTCCTGGATGATCTCGCTCGCCTCGATCATTCTCTCGATCACGTCAATCAGATAGCCGACTTGGCCGAACCATGTTCCCGCGTTGATAAAGCGGTACGGTCCCTTCACCTTTGGGTATAGCATCTCGTACTCTGGATGCGGCCAGCAGTTCTTTTCCGCACTCAACACGAGGGAAGGGCACCCGAGCAACTCCCATCCTCCAACGATCTCGCCCTCTCCGCCCTGGAGAAAGGTATCGAATCCGTCCGACCATAGCGCGTGGGTGTAGGCTTGGGTTTCCTGGATGAGTTTCAGGTGCTCCAGGGCCGCGACCATCTTACCCACTCGCATGTCGCCCGACGCTGGCCACACGCCGTTCAGTTCGGCGGCTTGGCAGAATCCCAGATCGACATTATTGAGACGGCAAGACTCGGTGAGGATCGCGGCAAACTCCGGCTTTTCGTAACATGCGGATAGAACGCAGATGTTCATTGCGTCATCCCCACGCAAACTGCACCTTGGTGAGTTTGTCCAGATCAAAAATTCGGAGATCGTCATGGTAGCGTGGGTTGTACGCCGCTAACATGAGTGGCGTGAACCCGATTATCTTGAGGCGCTTAGACATCCTTCACTGGCCTCCACTTTCTTGCGCGAGCCCCCTTGGCGGCGTGCTTCGCCCGCTCCTCTACGATCTTGGGGATAGTATCGGTCGCATACGCCTGCCAGAAATCCTCTTCCTGCTGCCGCCATAGCAGCGCCCTGTACGCTTTGGACACCCTTCGCATGGCTTCCGTCATGGCTCGCACGGTCTCGACCAAGCCCGCGAAGGAACTGATCCGCAGGCGTGGCAAGAATGCAGGTGGGATCTCCACTCGGTTGATGACGCCCTTTCCCCACCGGACCTGAATGTGGACCGTGATCTCAGGCAGACCGCGGGACGGATCGCGGTTCGACCACCAGGAACGGAATAGCAACAGGCGCCGTCGCATCTCGGAACGCCGAGGTAGGATGTCGGACGCCATTTCCTTCCCCTCGCGGATATCGGATTCGAGCATCTCCATCCGCCGACACATCGTCGGCGAGGGAGTATAGTGGCCCGAAATCAGAAACCGGAGCGTGCGCCGAGTGATCCCCAAGAGTCCAGATAGGCGGTGAAGCGAGAGCCCCTGCATTTCCGAAAGGGCCTTAATCCTACCCGGTTGCCAGTCCTTAACGGCCTCGTGGTAGGCTTTAGAGCGCTGCTGACGCCATTCGTTCGGGTTCATGAGGACCTCAACGACGCGGTTTCTCTGCATCTGGCGCCACTGAAAACGGTAAGTTGAGGGTACATTCTTCCGTTTCCGGCGCTCTCCACCATCGTAGTATAACGGTCCCTTATTTCGATGTTGGTGCTTTGAAAGAGTCATTTATTTGCAACAACCTGCACGTTGGGAGCGGGTTTTGAGTAGTCAATTATCATGGCTGCGGCAATCGCGTCAATAATTGCACTGGCGGTCCACCCTTCCGTCTTTGTCTCCCGGTAGTAGGTTACATGGGGTCCGTACCAGCGATCACGGTCGCGGGGGGTCCCCAAAATTTGCGTCTGTGGCATGAACTGGGATTTTACGTCCGGACCAAAGTCTCTGACCGAGTACTTCCAATCAGAACGGCACGGCAGCAGTAGAAGGGTCGGAACCCCGAGAAGTGCGGCCAAGTGGAAGCCAGCCGTATCTACCGCCACCACCAGATCCATGGATAAGATGTAGCTGGCCGTCTCGTGCCAAGTGGCTAGTTTTTCTTCTTCCTGGATCACTCGCTGCGGCACGCGGAATTTGTCGAACTTATGAAGTCCCTTATTCTGTGGGCACAGCCCGTAGACGGGTCCGTACTTCGCCAGTTCCTTGGCGACGACTCCCGCCGTGTGATCATCTAGCGATCGGATCTTGCGGACGCTACCGTTCTCCTCGGCTCGCCAGCAATAGCCGATCCGCGGCGGGTCATGATGAATTCTAGGGACTCGCTCGTGGCTCGGAAGAGTCTCAATGAAGGCGTCCCGCATCCCGTCAGGCGGAATGTCCGTCCACGACTTCATCTTAAATATGCCCGGGAGGCTCATGATCGAGATGCTATAGTCCCAGTCGGATGCCCGCACGGACTTCTTGAGTGGGATGATCTCGTTGACACCGAATCTCTTCCAGTCGCAGAAGTCGAGCAACTTATCCCACATCAGAATTCCGACGCGATCGGACATCTCGCGCACCTTGGGTATCCAACGGCTGAACAGGAAGGCGTCTCCGAACCCACCTTCGGGCACGATCAGTACGCGGGAATTCGGCTCTCCTCGCCACAGCTTCGTCATGGGCAAGGTTCCCCATGAAGCTGCGAAGCGGCCGGCCTCGAACGCTTCCCAGGAGTACTCGAACTGGCCGAGACGCATCAGTGAGTATGCGAATCCAAGAAGAATCTGCTGCATCGAACCATGGGTTGTAGGGGTGGATTCCGCCACCCTGAGTGCCCGCTGAAAGATCGCAGGGACTTCTTGAAACTTTCCCTGATCGCTATATACCTGGGCGATGTTGTTCCAGACCTCCGCGCTTTTACCCTGCGTCAGCACCAAGCATTCGTGAAGCGTGTCCATCGCTCGTTCAAACTGACAGCAACCGCGTTGCGCGGCGGATAGCACCAGAAGATTATCGATGGTGGGTTCCTTCTTAGCCTTCTTAGCTAGAAGCGGAAGTGCGCGGTGCGGGGCGCCGGCTTGCAGCATTTCAACGGCTGTCATTTAAGTTTCTCCGCTTTGATCCCCGATTCAATCAGACGCTCGATGAGACGCGACAATACGAAACCGTCCCGATCCGCAATCCGGCGCAACATTTTTAGGAGATTCTTTGAAACTTTTACGGATTCGCGTTCCACGGTTCTAGGATACACGTCTCCACCACGGTAGTCAATATTATTACTGGTGGAGTGAGGTGGCGAAACGGTTCATTCCTCTAGCAATTGGTAATTGATGATGGGAGATCCGCTGACCGCCTGCATGTTCATCATGAGGGCGTAAATGGCGTTCGCTCCAGATCCACGGTACGTATCCGCGGCGGAGGCGCCTACGAGCGTGGCACCCTTCTGCACAATGCCGCCCACCGTGGTCCCGGTGCTTCCATCTCCGATTCTGACGCTCAGGCCAGCAGAGGTCTCCGGGTCCACCTGGAACTGAACCTCGCGCCACGAACCGGATAGGCTAAGATCTATGCCGAGCTGCGTCTTTACGAGGTCGATAAAGCGGGCCAAGGTCGTCGAGATTGTGATCGAACCGGACATGTACCCCTTGCGGTTAGCGGTGTTCTGCGGCATCGGATATCCCTTCGGGTGTATTATATACCCATGCTAGAACTAAGGGCCTACGGATGGTTGATACTGTTGTCTTTTTTTTGTGCTAGCGCGTGTGCGCAGCCTACTCCGGGGGCCTTGACCGTCAACCAGACCACCGTGAATGGCGGGATCACGGGGGACTGCCTCAAGGTCAAGGCGGGCCAGATTTTGGATCAGGGAGCATGCGGCGGTGGCGGGGCCGTCTCCCTCACAGGCGGCACGGGTATCAGCGTAAGCCCGAACCCGATCACCGGCACGGGTGTCATCACCAACACCGCCCCAGGCGCTTCCCCGGCTGGCTCGGCTGTCACGGATGCACAGTGTTGGGCGAGCGCTTCGACGTTCGGGGTGTGCGTAAATCCGATTATTGGTGGTTTGAATATCACGGGCCTGCCCATCAGCACCGGCGTCTCTGGCTTGGGAACTGGCATCGCTACCGCTCTCGGTATCAACGTCGGCAGCGCGGGAGCGCCGGTGCTTTTCAATGGCGCCGGCGGTACGCCGTCATCGCTGACGCTCACCAATGCTCTTGGTCTGCTGGCGGCGGGTTTGCCAAATGCGGGGGTTTTCACCGGGGATGCCACAACCACCTTCCCAGCTCTTACCATCGGTAACAACGCGATCACGGCGATCAAGATGGTGAATGCCGGTGTTTTCACGGGCGACGCGACCAGTACCTTTCCCGCGATCACGATTGGAGCCGGAGCCATCACCGCCGCCAAGATGGTCAACAGTGGCGTCTTTACGGGAGATGTCACGACTACTTTTCCAGCTATCACCGTGGCGCGAGTTAATGGCATCACGTACTCTGCCACGGCGGCGGCGCACTCGGTCGAAGTCATCACCACGGCTAATACCACAGCCACGGCTAAAGTGATTCCGGACTGCACCGACTCGGCCGGAAATCACATCAACTATACGCAGTCAACCGATGCGTTTTCCTGCGGCACGTCATCGAGCGGCAGTGGAACGGTCACCTCTGTCGGCTTCACGGGTGGTTTGATTTCGGTGGGGACTCCGACGACGACTCCTGCCTTCACCGTTGCGGGAACTTCCGGCGGAATTCCTTACTTCTCCGGCGCGGCAACCTGGGCATCTTCTGGAGCCGGAGTTCAGAACGCCATGATGGCCTGGGGCGGGGCGGGGAACGCGCCGACTTCCCCGTTGGCCCTTCTCGTTACTAACCAGAATAGCGCCACGGAATTATGGACCCTTTACAATTCGACCCCGACGACTGGTGTGACGGAATTTAAAATCCGTGTTGGGGCAGCCACGACTAACCCGCCTTTCCACCTGTATGCGAACAATGGAACTACTGAAATTGCCCGCGTTCAGACCAATGGGGTGCTTCGAGGCTCGAATCAGATCATTTCTCATAACTCCGACTTGAGCGGTACCGAGAATATAGCTATGAACTCCGTCTCTGGCTCCGGCGGTGAAGGCTTCAGGGCTTCTAGCGTAGGCGGCGTTCGATTCAGCTCCGATACTACCTGGTTCGGCAGTGCGGACGGGATGGTTGATCGGGATGCCGCTGGAATTGTCGGCGTCACCAACGGTACACAGGGCACCACCGCCGCGAATTATCGCGCGATCGCGGCAAGTGCCCATTACGTAAAAGGGACAACCTTCACAGCTTCCGGCTGCTCGAACGGCACGCTGGTTGGCGGGGCCACGGCGGGTAAGTTCACGGTGGGCGCTAACTCCTGCACGGTTGTCGTCACCATGGGCAATAGCGCCACAGCGCCGAATGGGTGGTTTTGCAGCCCGCAGGATCAGACCACCGCAGAACTCACAGCGGGAGTTTATCAATCTGCATCAACCACAACCACGGCGACTTTCACGGTTCCAGTGACGGCGGGAGCTACCGACGTGATCGGCTTTGCCTGTATTGGGTATTAAGAAACGATTTCCATGAAAACTTTTCTCTCTTTTTTCTTGTTAGCCTTCCCGATCTTCTCGCAAACCCTTGGCGGTTATATCGTCGTCAACACCGCCTGCGGCGTCGTGGGCGACAAAATCACTGATGACACTGCTGCGCTACAAGCCTGTATCAACGCCGCACCGGATTACGCGGAACTCGTTTTCCCTGCTGGTCTTCAAATGAAGATCACCGCCGCACTGAACCTTCACGGACGTTATGGCATCCGCTTCCTGGGAGAAACTAGCATCTTTGCGGGTCCGAGCGCTAATACAGCCGCACCGACCTTTTATTGGTATGGACCAGACGGTGGAACGATGCTCGACATCAACCGCAGCCAGAACTTCCTCATCGAAGGACTGACTTTCATGAGTTCTGACAACTTCAAGACCGGCACGGGCGGTGCATCCATCGGAATTTATATAACCCAGACGCTCAGTACGGGACCGATTACGACGGATGGGATTCTGGAGCGCGTTTCAATATATGGCACAGAGCAGAATCCTGGCTTCCGGGCTATTGTCTTCTCGGAAGGCAGCAATCAGAATGTCGAGAATATGACCGTTAGAAACTCAGTCGTCTCCTGCTCCTACGGAACTGGTTTTCAGACAGCGTTAGGGCAGGGCATCGTTCTCGCAGGCACGCAAAACGCGCAAGGACATACGTACGAGAGGAATACGATCACCAACTGTGCCACCGGCATCTACATCGCAGGCCCAGGCGGAAGCCCATTGAGTATCCTGCGCAACAACTTCAACAGCAACGGCACGCACATCTATTCCGCGACGACGTATGCGCCTGTCGTGATCGAAGGGTCCGATTCCGAAAACTGCTCTTATTTCTTTCAGGGAACTGGACAGTTGCAATTTTCCAATAACCGCGTGGCGGCCTGTTCGCCGCCCTCGGGGAAAGGAGTGTTCGCCTTCGGAGCGACAGGGCAGGTGGTGTTCACGAACAACAAAATCGAAGGCAATGTCATGCCATTCTCCGCGGATTCCTATGTGTTCATCGTGGACTTCGCCAACAGCTACGGTGCAAATCCTGCGACCATGGCGGCGTCCCGAGTTGCCATCAAAAGCGGTTCGATCAATACGCTCTCTGCGATGGGATTTCTGTCCACGGGTGGCTCGCAATTAGGGCGATTCGGCTCTGGCAGCGGCCAGGGTCCAGTCGCCGGTCTTGGACTTTTGGATTATTCAAAGGAATTGAACCGCTGGGCCTCAAGCCAGAACGGATCGAATTGGGTTCCGTTAGCAACTGACCCCTCACCCGGAATTACTTTGACCGCACAGGGGGCGATGCCCTCCTGCGGAGCCTGGCTAGATCTCCAAAGCAATGGACATCAGGAAGTGTCGTCAGCCTCTAGGCCCTTCACCCCTGCGGATGTCGGAGGGGTATTGCATCTCAGTTCTGGCGTCAACTTTGTTCCAGCGGATTACATAGTTACGCGGTATTTCAACAGCGGGACCGTCTCTCTGATCCAGGACCCAAGTACCAACTTTCAAGCTAACGGCTTCAGCGGATCGTTCACGCTAAATCGAGGCAGGATCATTCGCGTGGAAGGAACTTCAGGGGTTGCCGATACGCTGATGATCTGCCAGAAAACCATGGCGGACGTTTATGCTTGGGTGGCGCTGCAATGAGATTCACCATATTCTTTCTCGCCCTCGCGCTCCAGGCGCAGGGCCTACCTTTTTGCGCGGGCGGTTCACATCCGTCAAATGAGCCCTGCCGTCCAGTATCAGAAGTTCTTAACCCGGAGGCAAGATGCGAAGCCACCGACTGGAAAGTCCGCGCGGAATGGCTGGAAGCAAAAGCTGCGCAACTTGAGAGTAAGCTAAACGCTGTGGTGCAAATGTACAACGCGGATATGGCGTTGACCGGACTCGCGGCCAAGGAGCCGCCTAAGCCTGCGCCCGCCAAATCGCCCGTGCAAGGAGAGAAGTGATGTGAAACTCTACTGTCCCAAGTGCGGCACGGTACTCGAACGGGACATGGTGATCACAGAGAAGGAGATGAACGTGTGGCGTCTGTGGGCGAAAGGAATGAGCGTGAAGCAGATCGGCGATGAACTGGGAATCCCGGATAAAACGGTGGGCTCGCGCAAGTATTCCCTGAGCCAAAAGCTCGGCATTATCGGCCAAGCTACCCCGGCCTCACGAATCACGCGCATCTGGATCGAGCGGGGCATGCAATGACTGCGCTCGCGCATCTGTGCCTGTGGTGCTCGCCCGTGAGCGTTCACGCGCATCCCCTCGGGCAGCAGGAACTAATCGTCGTACACCAGCGCGACAAGGCGGCGCATGTGCTCAAGGCCCCCACGTGCCTCGGGAATCCGATCTCGTTCAGCGGCGGCGGCGAGTGGAGCTTCACTTGCCAGACTTTCATTCCGCCCAAGCAGCAGGCGAGACCCGGAATACAGGCGCTAGCCGCTCCGGCAATCAAGCGGCTTCAGTCTGTTGAGGTCGACGGCAAGATAAGAAAGGTGAAGCGATGAGCACTTTCTACGTTTCCCCGTCCGGCTCCGATACCGCTAACGGCAGTGCTGCAACGCCATGGCAAACCGTCTCCCACGCCTTGGACACAGTTGCCCCTAGCGGCGATACGATCATGGTGAACGATGGGTTGTACACCCCATGGTTCAACGATCAGACGCGCTTGTGGCTCAATATAACGAAGTCTGTTACCTTGCGCAGCGTGAACCCGAAGGGCGCGGTACTCGACGGCGCGCTCCAATGCCACTCCCCGATAAATCTCAACACGGGATCGGCCAACGTCCTGATTCAGGACTTCCTCATCAAGCGAGGCGCTCATGGTGGAATCTGGGCGAACAGTCTAGCCGCGAAAGGCGTAACTGTGCGCGGCTGTGAGATCGCCTATATCAGCAACATCCCGGACGGAACCCAAATCGGTAACTGTGGAATCTATATGGATGGCGCGGCAGTCATCAACGTGGACGCCTCCTATCTGCACGATATCGGGCGCTCGACCGCAATCGATCCCGGTAACGCCTTCGACCACGCAATCTACTCCCACGGCGCGGCGCTCATTACGAACTGCACGTTCGCCGCGCTGCTGCAGGGGTGGGCAATCCAGACCTCGCAAGGCTTCTCGGGGCGCATCCTGAACAATGCTTTCAACGGACCCGTGGAGTACGCGGGCTCGGGCGGGCTCAAGAATGGGCAGATCATGTTCTGGCAAGCGGCTAGCGGTGGGATCGAAGTCAGTTCTAATCTCTTCAATAATCCGCGCGGCTATGCGCTCGAAACTTTCGCCTTTAGCTTTCCGGTCGGCACTTTCAAGAGCGGCAACAATCAGGTAAGCGGCGGCTTGCCGCTCGGTGGGCCTGCTGGTCAAGTTTCAAGCGGAGCGACCGGGCCGGTGGGGCCGCAAACAACCCCAACGCCTACGCCACCTGCGCCATCTGGCGTGACGGTCACAGTGAACGGGCAGGCAGTCAAGACAGCACTTCCAGTGACGATTACGATTCAATGAGAGTCAGGGTGGCTATGAGCGTGATGGGATGTTGCACGACGATGTGGCCAAGATGATGCGGCGCGTGAGCCCTGCGGAGGTCCAAGCCTACCTGAACCTGATCGGAGCGCATCAGTCGGTGATCATCGAGAACGCCGCCAAAATGTGCCGCTGGCGGAAGTCCTTCGCTCACCACGGGCTCAAGACCTTGTACCTGGGGACTGAGCGGGGCTTCAAGCGCTGGCTTCGGGAGCACGCGCTACAATAACGCCAATGAGTGACGCGTACATTCCGGCGCCGGCCCCTGTTGCCACGCCGCTGCCACCGACCACGACGCATCAAGAGGATCTGGTTACCGCTGGACAGCGGAAAGTCAACCTGATATGGGAGTATACGCAGGCATTTATCGCCGTCTCTGTAGTCCTGGCCAACCTCTCAGTGGGCGTGCATAACGGGTTAGTGAGTCCGCCGCGCGAGGTCCCGCCAATGCTCACCAACAGCCTCTTTCTCGTAATCGGTTTTTACTTTTCCAGGACTAATCATTCAGCGATCGGTGGCGTGGGACGCAAACCCAACCCGCCTTATGAGGGGAGATGACATGCCTTACGCGCTAATTGACATCGTGGTGGTGCTTGCGATTGCCGGCCTGATCTTGTGGGCCATTAGCCAGATTCCGATGGATGCGACGATCGCCAGAATCATTCGCGTCATCATTATTGTCGTCGTGTGCATCTGGCTGCTGTATTTCCTAGTGGCGCTCATTCCAGGTGGTGGCTTCTTGCCAGCTCCGGTGCGGCGATGAACCTGCCTCTTGGCTTCGGCGACGTTGAATGGGACGATTGGATACGCGGCATCGTCGCGGCCTTCATCGGGGGCGGAGCGAGCGCATTCTCGGCTGGTGTGGCAGATCTGCTAAACCATCCCGGCGTGTCGATCTGGAACCGCGAGTTCTGGTCGGTGGTCTCGACCACGTTCGTGATCGCGGGCCTTATCGCGCTGTTTGCGTTCCTCAGAACCAAGCCGATCCCCGATAAGAAGGTGGTGACCACGACCGTGCAGAAGACGCAGGTGGATGCGCCCAATGTGCCGGACAAGGTTGTGACCACGGTTCAAGAGACGCACACCGAGCCGATAGCGAAAGAGGAGAAGTGATGGCGCTGATCGATTTGAAAGAGGCTGTGGATGAGGCAGCCGCGAAGCTCCCGCCCGTCCTGCAACCACTCCTGACTTCCTTCGCGGATGAACTCGTGGCGAAGCTAAAGGATGCGCTGATCGGGCGCGAGATCACGTTCACGATCACGATCAAATGACTCCTGTACCACAAACAAATTACGGCAGACATCAGGGCAATTGCTTGACCGCTTGCATCGCTTCGGTACTAGACGTTCCAATTTCTTCCGTGCCAGAGTTTTGTGTCGATGGAGAGTGGTTCGCGCGCTTGGATGCGTTCTGCCGCGAGAACGGATTCTTCCTACTGTACTGGCGGCACTCGGAGAATATTCCGCTGATCTGCCTCAACGCCTACGTGATCCTCTTACTCGCGCTGGAAGGAGAGAGTGATCTTCATGCGGTCGTCGCGCGTACCACGATAGAGTCCAAGGAGCCGATCACGGATGCCGAGATTGAGCGCGGAGCGGCCCTCGCTGAGGACGCAGGCGGAATCCGATGGGGTTGGAAGTCGGAGTTGGTTCACGACCCTAATGAACGCGGCTATCCTCCGGTCGAGGGAGTGCGCGGCTATATCATGATTGGCAAGCAATGACCACCGACGAACTCACCCCCGCCGAGATCGCCTGGCTCCAGGAGTGGCGCAGGCAGCGCGCGCTGTGGGACAAGATCGACCTGGACAATCCGCGCACCGACCCGCCGCCGTGCCCCGCTGCGCTGGTGCTGCCGCCGAAATAGTGTACACTCTTCCTAACGGCGTGGCTCTAACGAGCCGCAATTCAAGCCAGAAATTGATGCAACCAAGAATGGCAAAGGGAGATCAATGAAAGGTGGGCGGCTGGCGACGGCCGCTTTCCTTTTGTGCGTGCCGTTGCTCGGCCAGGGGACTTACCGCGAGCCCGCCCCGCGCTCCACCGCGCGCCTCGCCACGCCCGCGCCAGAGCCCTCGTATTTCGTGACGGCAGGGGGCGGAGACCAAGCTCCCGGACGCGGAGCGGCATTCACTTATTGGTCCGTTTCCCGTTATTTGGGCCAGCAGAACTGGGCGACGATCATCACCGAGTATTCGATCAGCGGCAATCAGGTGGTGACCTGCCCGCTGGCCGGCATCAGCCACGTGGCGTTAAGCGCGGGGTCATTGAGCGCGGGCCTGGTGGGTGCCGGCGGCGCGTGCTCTGGTAGCGTGAGTGGTTCTTCCGGCGCGGCGAGTGCGCAGGGCTTCGCGGTGGTGCACCTCGGCGGAGCATGGTCGCTGATCGCTACGGCGCGAAAAACCTTCACAAACGAAGGCACCAATGCAGTGAGGGTGACCCTCGGCGTGGGGTACGCCAAATAATTGTCAAGCAATTTATTTTCACGTTGCAGCCAAAAGCGATAGATGCGCGGAAGCGCTTGTTTTCATGGGGTCTGCGAAGTGCCCGTGTTATAATGGTGTCAGATCGTAACCAACGATCAGGAGAAAACAAGTGAGTTACAACAATGACCGGGAAGATATTCCATCGGGCAATTTGCCGGATGCTTACGACAGACTTCTGGGTTCGCTCCACGGCCTGCCGGATGTCACCTCCACTAAACCCTCGACCATGCGAACGGTCACGCCCATACTGGGAACCTCGCAGCTATTCACTGTCCAGACCTATCGGCAGCGAGAGCGTGGCGACACGGTATTCCTTGAGTGCGTGAGCAAAGATGGATTCGTGAGGCTCGCGCTTCCACCAACGGTCTCGGATGCCATTGCAAGGCAGCGTGACGCGCTAACAGGAAAAGTGCGCAGTAAGGTCGGCAAAGCCACTGCGCAAGCCCGGAAGGATCGCGGTGAGCTTCCGGGCTTCATGAAAAAGAAGAAGGCTTGATCCCCGACGTGCGCATCTCCGCGTAAGCGGGGCGTCTGCCGTGGTAGGCGGGGCCGGTACGTAACCCGGCGCACAAAGTCATACGCCCGCAACGGAAGGGTGGTATGCTTGATGCACCGTGAAAGAGATCCCGCTCACCCAAGGGTACGTCGCGCTGGTCTCGGATGAAGACTTCGAGCGGGTGAACGCCTTCAAATGGAATGCTGCCGTATCGCGCCGCAACGGTCTGCTCAGGGTCTACGCTAAAAGGAAAATCAGAATCGACCGAAAATGGACTACGCTCCGAATGCACCGTTTTATTCTCGGTTGCGCGGAAGATATTGACCACGCTGACCACAACGGGCTAAACAACCAGCGGGACAACTTGAGACCAGCTACCAACTCTCAAAATGGGGCGAACAGAGCCAAGAGTACCAACCCCGCTTCTTCTAAATGGAAAGGTGTTTGCTGGCGTAAAGATCTCCAGAGGTGGAACGCCTACATATACGTCGATCAGGCAAGGCGTCATTTAGGACATTTCAAGGAGGAATGCGATGCCGCCCTTGCGTACAACCTTGCGGCATCAATGTTTTTTGGAGAGTTCGCGCAATATAATGTCCCGATCGAGGCCACGGCATGATCAACGTGTCGGTTGTAAACAAGAGCACGGTTTTCTCCGATACAGCGCTGATCTCACTTGCTTCCGCGCTTCAGATCCAAGTGACACGTGATCTCTTCTTGTCTTACGGTGTCTCCGCCAAGATGTGGTATACCCCGACCGGGATGAATCCACATCCCGATCATTGGGCGTTGTTCATCATGGACGATGCGACACAAGCGGGCGAGCTAGGTGTCCACGATGTCACGCCTCAGGGCCTGCCACTTGCGCAAGCATTCGCCAAAACGTCAGCCGCCGATGGTTCCCCAGTGGAGCGCACAGCAAGTCACGAGAACTGCGAGATGCTGATAGACAGCATGGCATCCCTGTGCGCGCAGATCGGTTCCATCCTATACGCATACGAGGTGTGTGATCCTCCGGAAGCGGACGCAGCGGGCTACACGATCACGATTCCCGCTGGCTGGACCGGCGCAGGGACGATCGTCCCAGTAAGCAATTTTGTCACACCCAACTGGTTCCAGCCAGGATCTGCTGGCCCGTTCGACCATCTCGGCCTGATAAAGAACCCGCTCGAACTTCTGCCGGGCGGTTACATCAGCTTCCTCGATCTCAACAATCTCCGGCTAGGTTGGCAGCAGAAGACTGCGCGTATGGATGACGCAGCAAGATTCAGAGCGCGTCCTCATACTGGATCGCGGCGTAAGTTGCGGACCATCGACATCGCAGATCGCATCCGATCAACCTACTCACCCGGAACAGAAGCAATCGCAGCGGAGGCCGCATAATGGCAAACCTACACGCAAACCACAAGACACCTGCTCCAGGGAAGGGTCCGATCAAGATCCGGACACGCGACGGCATCTATTCGACCACGACTTGGCCATGGCAGCGCAAGGACGCAAACGGTGTCCAGAAGCCCGTTCCGGGAATCCTCGTGAATGGCAAACAAGTGGGAGCGTCTAATGCCCAACCTTAACGATTCGCTCGAAGCCGTGGCCGCGCGGCACGACCCGGACGGGAAGCTCCAGAAGATCCTGGACGCGGTGACCGGGATGCAAACCTCGTTCGGGGCGCTCGGACTCGTGGTCGATGGCTTCGGCAAGGACATCGCCGCGCTCAAGCTCGCCGTGCAGTCCATCCAGCAGTTCCTGGGAGCGCCCGACTCAACCATCAGTCCCGAGGACCAGGCCGCGCTCGACGCGGTGCTCAAGACCGAAGACGATCTCGCAAAGCAAACTGCCGACTTGGCGACCCAGGCCGGGAGTATATCTACCGAACCGCCTCATTAAGGCAGAAAGAACCATTCCATGTACCAGACACAAGAACAACTGCAACAGATGAAACGCCAGAAACAGATGAGTACGACTCCCGACGCGATCCAGGTCTGGGCAGCCAAGCAGCAGGCGGATCAAGCCGCCATCGCTACCGCGCTGAACTCAATCGCAACCGCCGTCGGCACCATCGCTACCGGCGTGGCCGCGCTCCAAGCGCTGATCACCACTCTTCAGAACTCGCCGGGCGCGATCACTCCCGCAGATCAAGCAACCTTGGATTCAATTGAGTCCGCCGCCTCCCAACTGGCGACTCAGGCTGGCGCTGCTGTTACCGCTCTGGCAGCCATCAACACCGCCGCGCCGGGCACCGTGCCCACGCCTCCCGTTCCGCCCGCTGGCCCGCGCAAGGGCTAACGTCGTGCTGGGCGCCGCGCTTCTCAGCGTGCTGACGCTTGGAGTAGTGTGCGCCCAGACGCCCTCCATCCAGGACTTCCACACCGTCCCGGACATACATTCTGAGCAAGAAAGCAGCAAGGAGATCCCGTGGCAACTGACGAACTACAGAGATGGAAAGATGTGGTGGCTGAGCGGATCGCCAGCGGAGCGCTGAAGCCAGGCGAGATCCCCGGATACTTGGCGCCCGAGCCATTGGGGATCGTATTCGTCCCCAACATCCGCATCGGGGCCGGTCCTGGCACGTCGCCCTACTGGAGTTTCCAGGCGTTCCTGCAACTCCGCGTGCAGGCCCTGGCCGGATCAAGCGCGTTCCGGGGGGCGGCCGGGCCGGATCTGGTAGCTGAACTCCTGGGGCAGACAGCTGATGACGCCGTGGCGTACCTGGGCGATGCGGACCCAGATTGCGCCCAGCGCGACGCGCTGCTCGCGAGCTACATCCGCCTGTACTGGTTCGCGGTGACGCCGGTCTGATGACCCGCGCGCATGTGATCATCAACGGCCACACGATCCTCGAGCGCGAATCCTCTTGGCTCACGCCGCGCGAGCTGGGAGAGCGGCTGGTGCGGGAGTATGAGCGCAGCGGGCGCATGGCTGTGGTAGAGGCGCGGGAAGTGCCGGACGATGCTTGACCCTAGCATTGATTCCCGCGACCCGGCGCTACTCGACCCGGACTTCCGCGCGAAACTCGACCAACTGCTGGCAGCGTGCGAGGTCGGCGGAGCGAAGTTCGTGGTCGACGCCACAGTGCGGGGTCCTGCGGTCCAAGCGCGGATATGGTGTCAGTCACGAACACTTTCAGAGATCACGGAGGCACGCGGCAGGCTGACACGCGAAGGTGCCCCAAGGCTCGCTGCGCTTCTACTTGCCAGTTACGCCCTCACCGGACCCTGTGTCACCCACGCACTGCCCGGTGAGTCCTGGCACGAATTTGGCACGGCCGCAGACTGCTTCCTCGAAGTGAATGGGAGCGCGGTGTGGAGTTCTCCCCTGTATCTGAGCGTCTATGCGGAGGAGGCGGTGAAGCTCGGTCTGACCGCGGGGGCGCTGTGGCCGAAGCCCAAGACCGATTTGGACCACGTTCAAGCGAGCGCGTTCGGCAGTCCCCTGGATGAGCCGGGCGCTAGCTGGGCCACTATCGAGGCG